>Ga0256406_1001242_pt1 | contig 42172 bp, 31 predicted proteins | sample RumenRJG_03DNA_FD_185986 | JGI IMG/M metagenome (GOLD analysis project Ga0256406, IMG submission 185986) | Bovine rumen microbial communities from Lethbridge, Alberta, Canada - RJG_03 | ecosystem: Host-associated > Mammals > Digestive system > Stomach > Rumen | place: Canada: Alberta | collected... | reverse complement strand
TGTGACAATGCTGTATATCTCTTATGGCATCAGTAATCTCAAAACGCCACTGGTGGATTCATTCCGCATGTTTTCGCTGACGGCAATCCTTTTTGGTACGTGGAGCCTGGTGGAATCCCGGGTTCACATTGTCCTGACCTCATGCCCGGATCTATGGCGCTGCTTTACCTTTACGATGCTGATGATTGTGCCTTATCCTGCCGTCAGGGCAGCCAATGCCTGGATGATCAAGCCAAATCCGAAGATTGACCATTTCTTTCTTGCAGTTGTGATCTTTAATGTTGTTGTCTGTACAGGTGCTTATATCCTGTTCCATCTGGATCTCTGGCAGTGCAGGCTGCTGATTCATGCAGCACTGATACTGTCCATTGCTGTCATGTGCATCATGAGTGTTGATCAGATCGTGCAGTATAAGCGCAATCATATTCATAACCCGAGAAGAGAAATACTCTGGGTGATCATTCTGCTCGACTTTGCATGCATGGTTGTTGACCTTGTCCGCTATGCCGGCTATGGGGCGCCTGAAGATGCCGCCCGCTATTCGCGGATCGGCTTTTTGATGCTCATGCTTGTATTAATCATGGTGTACAAGAGTGAAATGATCATCCACATGAAGAAATCCCTGGAAGCCGATGTGTATCATATGATGGCATACAAGGATGTCATGACGGGTTTCTACAATCGCTCTGCATTATTGGAAGTGCAGAAAATCTTGGTAAGGAAATGGCATCCGGCAAAGTCAGAGATCTGATCATTGTCTATGCAGATTTGAATTTTCTCAAGCGGGTCAATGACCACTATGGTCATCAGGCAGGGGATGATTACATTATCCGCTGTGCACATATGCTGCAGGATTCTTTTGGCCGCTATGGCAGACTGTTCCGTCTGGGTGGTGATGAGTTCATGGCGGTGCTGGATGGAGAGGATGTCTTTGCGGATTATGATAAGGGTGAACTGGCACTGCTGGATCTGCTGGCAAAGCAGACACCTGATGCCAAAATGCCGCCTGTCTCTCTTTCCTGGGGCTTTGCCATTTCCAGAAAGGAAAAGCCTGTCACGATGGAAAAGCTGGAGAGCATGGCTGATGCCAGAATGTATGAGATGAAGGTACAGATGAAGGCGGAACGCCTGGACTGATGATGAATCACGACAGATTCTGAAATATGTAAATCCCCGATCGTGAAAAAACACGTATCATTAATGCGAAAGGTGGTTCGTGATGGGGAATGCTTTTCTGACTGTCCTGAGATGGGTCCTGCTTGTTTTTGCCGGTTTATATACAATGCATTTTGCTTTCATTGCATTCGACGGCTTAATCAAGCCTTTTGCCCGTTATCATGATACAGAGAAAAAACATCATTTTGCCATTTTGATTCCGGTCCGCAATGAAGAACATGTGATTGGCAGTCTGCTGGACAGCATTGGCAAAGCCGATTATCCCCATGATCTTCTGGATGTGTATGTGCTTGTCAATAACACAACCGATCATACGCCGGATATTGCCCGTTCCTATGGTGCGCATGTGATCGATTATGGCAATACGGTCCACAGCAAAGGCGATGTGCTTGGCCGTGCGTTTGCTGAGCTGACAAAGCACAAGGAACTGGATGCCTTTGCCATTTTTGATGCCGACAATCTTGTCGATGCCGGCTTTTTTACGGCTATGAACAGTGCTTTGCAGCACGGCGTGCAGGTGGCACAGGGCAGGCGGATCGGCAAGAATACGTATGATACGTTTCTCTGTGGCTTTTACGAAGTGTTCTACCAGATGCAGAACGTGCTCTTTAACAATGGTGCCCAGCATAACAGCCGCTCGGCTGTGCTCAACGGCACCGGCTGGGTAATCAGATCTTCCATACTGCAGGCGCATCCTTTTGATACGGTCACAATCACGGAAGATCTTGAACTCAGTGCCCAGTGCGCCCTGTGGGGTGTTTCGATCACCTATGTACATGATGCCAGATGTTATGACGAGTATCCGATGAATGCAAAGATGTCACTGCGCCAGTTATTCCGGTGGATCTTTGGCCAGGTGCAGTGCATGCGTGTCTATACAGGAAAACTTTTGAAGAAGTGGGTTGCTGCACACAGTGCAGCGGCACAGGATCTGGCGATGGTATTTGCCATGCCCGCGGCAGTCATGATCGGTGGAATCGGCCTGGTGCTGTCCTTTGCAACGATGCCGCTCCATAAAGCACTGCTTTTGATGCTTGTGCTGATTCTGGTTTTATACATCTGCTTTGATGCTCTCCTCTATAAGGCAGAGATTGCACACTGCACTGTGCAGGGCTTTTTATTTCCGATCTTCATGTGCATATGGATACCTTTGATGATCGTGTGTCTGTTTAAAAAGAATGTGGCCTGGAAGCCCATTGAACATAACCGTAATGTCAGGATCGAGGATATGAAGAAATGAAGCAGTTTGGCAGGAAATTCATGCATTATTTCTTTGCAGACCCTGGTGAGTACAAGCCAGCTGGTATTTTAAGCCCGGGACATTTTCTGCTGGCAGGTATGGCAGTATTTGGCATCTATGAAGGCCTGACGCATACACTGCTGCTGCCAGAAGCGGCCCTGCGCAGTCTGATTCGCAAAATCATCATTGTGCTCTGGGTGCTGGAATGCATCAAGATTCATTTCCGCATCCGGACTGGTTCAGAAGCAGACTATGACACATGGGTGCCGCTGTATTTCTGCTCCATCACCTTATATGCCGGCATTGCCAGCGGCTTTGGCAGGGGCATCATCCAGCATATCGGCGATGTATTTCTTGCTTCCGGCGGACTGATTGCCGGCATCTGCTTCATGCTGTATCCATCCAGCTCACTGCTGATCTATCCCACATTCCATTTTCTTTCCGTGCACAGCTTCATCTACCATGGCACCATGACTTATCTTGGCATTCTGATGAACCGCACAGGCCTGGTCGATCTGACCTGGCATGATCTATGGTATTATGCGCTGTATGTCCTGATGTTCTGCATCATTGCGCTGATCATCAACCACCGCCGCGGCTGCAATCTGATGTTTATCTCGGCACCGTTTCATGGCACCTTCCTCGATACGGTGTACAAAATTCTTGGTAAATCGTATACAGTTGTGCTGTGTCTTGTGCAGATGATTGTGCCATATGTTGTCATCATGATGTTTAAAACATGGACGCCTTTATTGACGAGGCCGCTATGGTATCCGCATCTCTGAATTTCTTCAGATTTTGATGCGGATTTTTCTTTTGGAAACTATACTAGTGAGTTGGAAACGGGAGATGCAGTGATGGAGAAAAAGATTACCAAAGCAAAGGTGCAGTCCCTGGAAGAAGAATATCAGGCTTATGCACGCCGGCAGGCATCGGATGTGCTGCAGGAATTGAAAGCAGATGAAAATGGCATCAGCCAGGATGCACGTGAAGAACGTCTGGATACCTACGGATCCAATGACCTGCATGCCTCGACAAAGATGCACTGGTGGAACTTTCTGCTGCAGTCATTTACGGATGCGTTTATTATCGTCCTTTTGCTTCTTGGCACGGTAACCGTGATCGTCGAACATGATGCACTTTCAGCCGGCATCATCTATCTGCTTGCATGCATGAGTGCGGGGATCCGCTTTGTGCAGGACTATCGTTCTTATCTCGATGTTGAGAAGCTGAGGAATATGGAACATGATACCGTCCGTGTACGCGTACCGGATGGCTCCAGCTGGAAGGAAACCGAAATGCCGGTTGAAGAACTGGTACCGGGTGATATTGAAATGATCGGCTCCGGTGACATTGTCTCTGGCGATCTGTATCTTCTGGCAAGCAAGGATCTCTTTTTATCAGAGGCTGCTTTTACCGGCGAAGCAGTGCCGGTAGAAAAGAAAGCAGGCACAGATGCAAGGAACGTCAATGCAGCGCAGCTTGACAATATCTGTCTTTCCGGCAGTACCGTAGCTTCCGGCACCGGCTTTGGCGTCATCATCAAAACCGGCCGCAATTCCTACCTTGGCCACATCTCTGCCACCGTGGATACCGGCAAACAGATGACCGAGTTTGACCGCTCTTTGCAGAAGATCACGAAGATTCTGATCACATACATGGTGGTCGTTGTCATCTTTGTCCTGTTTGTCAACGGCATGATCAAACACAATTGGCTGGAGGCATTCCTGTTTGCCATCTCAGTTGCAGTTGGCATCACACCGAATATGCTGCCGATGATCGTCAATGGCACACTTGCCAAAGGTGCCCAGTTCCTGGCAAAGAAGAAAACAATCGTCAAGAATATGTCGGCGATCCAGAACTTTGGTGCCATGGATACGCTGTGTACCGATAAAACCGGTACACTGACAGCAGATCATATCGTGCTGCAGCGGTATCTGGATATCAACGGCAAAAACAGCCATCTTGTGCTGAACTATGCCTGGATGAATTCCTATTATTCCACCGGTGTCAAAAACCTGATTGACCGAGCCATTCTGGAATATGGCAAGAGTCATGATGTGCCTGAGTTTGCCGGCGGCTATGAGAAGATTGACGAGATTCCATATGATTTTGAGCGCCGCAGAATGTCCGTGCTTGTCTATAATCCGGGCGGATCCCAGGTATCGCATGGTGATGAGGGTGTGCTGCCCCATCATGGTGAGCGTGTATTGATTACCAAAGGGGCATTGGAATCGGTGCTGGCATGCTGTGATAAGGTGCGCATTGACAAGCAGTACATCGACATTGATGATGTGGATATTGAAAAGATCAAGCAGCAGGCCGAAGAGCTGAACAAAGACGGTCTGCATATCATTGCTGTTGCGGCAAGAAAGTCGGTGCCGGGCGTCACGGATGATGATCAGTTTACCGCTGAGGATGAACATAACATGACGTTCCTTGGCACGGTAGCGTTCCTTGATCCGCCCAAGCCAGACGCAAAGGATGCTATTGAAGGACTGTATGAAGCCGGTGTGGATGTCAAGGTCATCTCCGGTGATGCACCGGTGGTTGTCCAGCATATCTGTCATGAGGTAGGTCTGAAGAAAGAGGGGGATGTCATTGACGGCACCATGCTGGATGGCATGGATGATGCAGCTCTTTCCAAAGCCGTGGAGAATACGAATATCTTTGCCCGTCTTTCTCCGATGCAGAAGAAGCGGGTTGTCGATATGCTGCGGAAAAACGGGCACGTGGTCGGCTACATGGGAGATGGCGTCAATGATGCCCCAAGCCTGCACAGTGCGGATGTTGGCATTTCCGTGGATAATGCCACCGATGTTGCCAAGGCCAGCAGCGATATCATCCTGCTGGAAAAGAGTCTGGATGTCATCCTGGACGGCGTCAAGGAAGGCAGAAGAATTTCCGGCAACATCATCAAATACATCAAGATGGCACTGTCCTCCAACTTCGGCAATGTCTTCTCGGTGCTGATTGCTTCTTTGTTCCTGCCATTTCTGCCGATGATGCCATTGCAGATCCTGATTCAGAATCTTGTTTATGATTTCACCCAGATTGCCATTCCATGGGATAACGTGGATCCGGAATTTCTGAAACAGCCCCATCAGTGGACCATGCGCTCTTTGACTTCGTTCATGAATGTCATGGGCGGTGTTTCATCCTGCTTTGATGTGCTGACATTCCTGTGCCTGTGGTTTGTGCTTGGCTTCAATTCCATCTCCATGCAGTCATACTTCCAGACCGGCTGGTTTGTGGAAGGTCTGATTTCACAGATCATGATTGTGCAGTTTATCCGTACTGCCAAGCGGCCGATCATTGACTCCCATTGCGACGTGCGGCTTGCCTTTGCCAGCATTCTTGGCATCATTGCCGCGATTCTGATTCCATACATGTTCTGTTCGCTTCCGAATTCCGTCTTTGTCGCACTGCCATATCAGTACTATATCTATCTGGTGATCATTCTCATTCTTTACAGTGCCACGATTGAAGTTGTCAAAAAATTCTATATCAGGAAGTTTGGCAGCTGGTTATAACATTGTAAAATAATACGCAGGAGGTGATGGCATGGACCTGTTTGAAGCAGCTGGCAGCGATGATGCCAGAACGCGACAGCCGCTGGCAGCCAGAATGCGTCCTGAAAAACTGGAGGAAGTTGTCGGCCAGCAGCACATCATTGGCAAAGGCCGTATCCTGTACCGTGCCATCCAGGCTGACAGGCTCAGTTCTTTGATTTTCTATGGGCCGCCAGGCACTGGCAAGACAACCCTGGCAGAAGTCATTGCCAATACAACCAGTGCGTATTTTGCCCAGGTCAATGCAACCACAGCCGGCAAGAAGGATCTGGAAGCCGTTGTCCAGGAAGCCCAGTACCGGCGGAACGCAGAACATAAGAAGACAATCCTGTTTATCGATGAGATTCACCGTTTTAACAAGGCACAGCAGGATTATCTGCTGCCTTTTGTGGAAAGCGGCACTGTCATTCTGATTGGTGCCACAACGGAGAATCCTTACTTTGAGGTCAACAGTGCGCTGTTATCACGCTCGACCGTACTGGAGCTCAAGCCGTTGACAAAAGATGATCTTCTTGTCCTGATTCACCGCGCCCTGCAGGATCCTTTCAAAGGTGTTGCTGCCGACATGGTGCAGATGGATGAGGATGCCTGTGACTTTCTGGCCGAGGCAGCGGACGGGGATGCCCGGGCAGCATTGAATGGACTGGAGATTGCGGTATTAACAACCGAGCGCAGTGATGATGGGTATCTTCATATCACGCTGCCCATCATGCAGGAATGCATCCAGAAGAAATCCATCCGCTATGACAAAGATGGCGACAATCATTACGATACGATCTCTGCTTTCATCAAATCGATGCGGGGGTCTGATCCTGATGCCGCATTGTACTATCTTGCCCGCATGCTGGAAGCAGGGGAGGATGTGCGCTTTATTGCCAGACGCATCATGATCTGTGCTGCTGAGGACGTCGGTCTTGCCGATCCAAGAGCTATTGAGATTGCGACTGACTGTGCATTGGCTGTTGAAAGAGTCGGCATGCCGGAGGGACAGATCATTCTGGCCGAGGCAGCTGTCTATATTGCCACAGCACCCAAGAGCAATGCGTCAAGCCAGGGCATCTTCAAGGCGATGGATGTCGTGAAGAAAACCGGCAATCTTAAGATTCCGCCCTATCTGCAGGATGCCCATTATAAATATGCTTCAAAGCTGGAGAGGGGCATTGGCTACAAGTATGCCCATGATTATCCACGCCATTATGTTGACCAGCAGTATCTGCCGGATGGTGTGAAAAACGAGGGATTCTATTATGTGTCAGATATCGGCTATGAAAGCCGTCTGCGCAAGTGGTTTGCCTATATTGGCAGACATTTCCATGCTGAGGAGGATAAAAACAAATGAATATGCATGCATTGATGCGCAAGGACCGCTCGATCCGCAAGTTTCAGCAGAAAGCGATTCCGGATGATGATCTGAATGAGATTCTGGAAAATGTGCGTCTTGCCCATTGCGGCAATAACAAACAGCGACTGCGCTATGTCCTGGTTACCAGCCGTGATATGTGTGATCAGGTTGCCGCGCAGCTGCACTATGCGGCTTTACTCAAGGGCGCAGGACAGCCAAAGAAGGATGAAGAGCCAATGGCGTATATTGTCATCCTTGTACCGGCTGAAAATGCCGCCACAGCTGACATTGATGCCGGCATTGCTGCGGAAGTGATCACTGCAAGTGCGGCGGAAAAGGGCATTGGTGCCTGTATTCTGATGAATTTCAGGCGTGATGCGATGAATGCGCTGCTTGGTGTGGATCCTTCCTTAAGTGCACGGCTGGTTGTTTCACTTGGCTATCCGCTTCTTGAAAGCACAGTGGAAGAGGCTGGTGAGGATCTTGCATACTGGGTGGATGCCCAGGGGAACTACCATGTGCCGAAGCTGTCTGTTGATACGCTTGTGACACGGAAATAGCCTTGACTAACACGGAAGTGATGTGTGAAAATCGCAGAGCCGTAAGGGAGTAGCGAGCGCATATGCGCAGCCTGCCAACATACTGGCAATTTGCCTGGCCTGCTTTAATACGCGAGACTTACGCACTGGCTTTTTGCTGTGCGTAATGTCATACATGACACAAATATGCTGCAGCAATCGCCTGCAGCTTTTTTTGTTTGGGAGGACACACATATGCACTTTATCCTGGATAACATCCTGCTTGGCATCGGCCTGGCCATGGATGCCTTTTCTGTCTCACTTGCCAATGGGCTCAACGAGCCACATATGCAAAAGAAAAAGATGCTGAAGATTGCCGCCACATTCGGCGCGTTCCAGTTTGTCATGCCAATGATCGGCTGGATCTGTGTCCATACCATCGTACAATTATTTTCTTCCTTCCAGGTCATGGTGCCATGGATCGGCTTTATTCTGCTGATGTACATCGGCGGCGGAATGCTGAAAGAAGGGTTCTCAAAAAAGGAAGAAACAGATGCGGAAAAGGAAGTATCTTCCGGCAAACTGTTGGTGCAGGGGCTTGCCACATCGATTGATGCCCTGTCCGTCGGCTTTACGATTGCCTCCTATGGCATCGGATCTGCGCTGTTTGCCAGTACTTTGATTGGTATCGTGACATTCGCGATCTGTGCAGTCGGCGTTCAGCTTGGCAAGAAGTTTGGCCTCAGGCTGGCCGACAAGGCAACCATCTTCGGAGGTTTCCTGCTGATTGCGATTGGTCTGAAGATTCTGCTTTCCAGCATCTTATAAAAAAACCGGTATTCACCGGTCATTGAATCTCCTTGAACAAGTCAAGATAAATATTTTTCAGCTCTTTCACCTGGTCATCGGTAACCTGATATTCCGAAAGGTTATTGGTATCCAGCGTAAAATCATCCACAACGCCAAGATGATGGCCGACGATCTTTCCATCCTTGACAGCAACAACCTCCGGTACCTCCATGACCGGTTTTTCTTCGCCTGTTTCAGAATCTTTTTCCTTTTTCAGAATCGGATCCAGACATGTATAGAGTGACTGAATGATGTCACTCTTTTCTGTATCTGACTTTGACATGAAATCATCCGAGTAGATATTGACATAGAAGACAGTAATGCCGGCTTCCTTGGCTGCCTCATCCAGCACCGGAATCACACGGTTGCACCAGGGACATGTCTCATAACTGTAGAAGACGATGCCGGTGCCATTTTCAAACAGCTTCAGGCTTTCTTCCGTTGAGATTTCAAGGAAGGCAGGATCATCATCCTTCAGAAACACATAGGCTGAAAGATCTGGCTTGGATGTATTCAGATTGATGGCACCTGCGTTGTTGCCAGAGGCGGATGCAGAGGCAGATGCCTGTATGGTTTTACTCTGGCCGCAGCCTGTCAGCACAAGAGATGCCAGCAGCGCACAGCCAATGATTGTTTTCTTCATTTGTTACCTCCTGATGGCTGTTATTATACTCAGAATTACATGGAGAGTATGTGAGGAAACCTTTCACATCCAGACATGTCATGAAAAACATGTCATCTTTTGCGCTGTAACCGCTGCCATCGTGACACATGGTTTAAATTGTACTGTGATCGCAACAAATCCTATCTGGCAGCAGGTATAATGGAGCCGGATTGAGGGATTATCATGAAACTGAATGAGTTGAAGCCGGGACAGACAGGACAGATTGAGGTTGTCGGAGGCAGTGGTGAACTGCGCCAGCATTTCCTGGATATGGGTCTGATTCCAGGCGCTGAGATTACACTGGAGAAGTTTGCACCAATGGGGGATCCCATTGATTTTGTGATTCATGGCTATCAGCTGACTCTGCGGGTGGCAGATGCTGCCAACATTACATGCCATACGGTCAAACATGTGGCGTCTGAAAAGCAGAACATTGAGCGTGATGATGATGAGCTGGTTGACCATCCGGGTCTTGGTGAAGGCGGCCGATATCACGATAAAAGCACGGAACATCCGCTGCCGGAAGGCACCACACTGACCTTTGCTCTTGCCGGCAATCAGAACTGCGGCAAGACGACCTTGTTTAATGCCCTGACAGGTTCCAACCAGCATGTCGGCAACTTCCCGGGCGTCACAGTGGAAGGTAAAACCGGTAAGATCAAGGGACATCCGGAGACGGAAGTAACAGATCTGCCTGGTATTTATTCATTGTCTCCCTACAGCTCTGAGGAGATTGTGTCCCGCCAGTTTATTCTGGAAGCCAAGCCGCGTGCGATCATCAATATCGTGGATGCGACCAATATTGAGCGCAATCTGTATCTGACCCTGCAGCTGATGGAGCTGGGCAGGCCGATGGTGCTTGCGTTGAACATGATGGATGAAATGCGCAATAACGGCGGCTCCATCCGCATCAATGAGATGGAGAAGATGCTCGGCATTCCGGTAGTCGCCATCTCCGCTGCCAAGGGTGAAGGCATTCAGGAACTGATCGATCATGCCATCCATGTGGCGCGCTATCAGGAAACACCAATGGTACAGGACTTCTGCCGTCCCCAGGATCACAATGGTGCTGTACACAGAGCACTGCATGGCATCATGCATCTGATTGAGGACCATGCGGCCAAGGCAGGCATCCCGCTGCGTTTTGCGGCCACCAAAGTGGTAGAAGGAGATCCCCACGTTCTTGACGCATTGAAGCTGGAAGAGAATGAGAAGGAGATGCTTGGCCACATCATCAAACAGATGGAAGAGGAGCGCGGCCTTGACCATGCCGCAGCCATTGCCGATATGCGCTACAGCTTCATCCAGCGCGTCTGTGATGCCACTGTCATCAAGCCAAAACAATCCAAAGAATCGATGCGCTCAAACAAGATTGACCGCTTCTTAACAGGCAAATATACCGGTATTCCGGCCTTCATTGTCATCATGGGCCTGGTTTTCTATCTGACCTTCAATGTCATCGGCGCGTTCCTGCAGGATCTTTTGCAGAAGGGAATTGATGCCCTGACGGTTGTTGTCTCCAATGGCCTTGTGGCAGCGAATGTCAACCCGGTCATCCGCTCACTTGTCATTGATGGCATCTTCACCGGTGTCGGTTCGGTATTGAGCTTTGTGCCGATCATTGTCACACTGTTCTTCTTCCTGTCACTGCTGGAAGATTCCGGCTATATGGCAAGAGTTGCCTTTGTCATGGATAAGCTTCTCAGAAGGATCGGCTTGTCTGGACGCAGTATTGTCCCCATGCTGATAGGCTTTGGCTGCACAGTGCCTGCTGTCATGTCCAGCCGTACACTGCCATCTGAGCGTGACCGCCGCATGACCGTGATCCTGCTGCCGTTTATGTCATGCTCCGCAAAACTGCCGATCTATGGCTATTTCTGCAATGCCTTTTTCCCGAAACAGGCTGGCTTGATCATGGTTGCACTGTACGTCATTGATATTGCCATTGGCATTCTGGCCGCATTGGTATTCAAGAATACTTTGTTCAAAGGGGAAGCTGTTCCGTTTGTCATGGAACTGCCGAACTATCGCATGCCGGCCATGAAGAACGTACTGCAGCTGATGTGGGACAAGGCAAAAGACTTCCTGCAGAGAGCATTCTCCATCATTCTGATTGCGACCATCATCGTCTGGTTCCTTCGCTCCTTTGATTTCTCGTTCAATCTTGTCGAAGAGGAAAATTCCATGCTGGCAGCGATCGGCGGTCTGATTGCCCCGATCTTCAAGCCGTGCGGCTTTGGCGACTGGCGTGTCGCAACGGCATTGATTGTCGGCTTCATGGCAAAGGAGAGTGTTGCCGCAACACTGTCCGTCCTGTTTGGCTCTACCGCAGCCATTACCTCCATTCTTACACCAGGCAATGCCTTTGCACTGCTGATCTTCTGCCTGCTGTATACACCATGCATTGCCGCCATTACATCCGTGCGCAAGGAGCTAGGCATGAAATGGGCACTGGCGATGGTCGGAGGTACCTGTGCCATTGCCTGGGCGGCAAGCTTCATTACCCATCTCATCACACTTGCCATTTAGCCAGAAGAAAAACGGGAAAATCACTTCCCGTCTCTGCCTGAGTTATCAATCACTTTGCCATTTGGCAGCCTTACTTCCAATGTATCGGACAGACTCTTGTCAAGGAGCTCATCCAGCCGGTCATTGAAAGCAGCTGCTTTTTTCTTTTTGTTCGTGCGGCTGACAAGATCACTGGATTCCTGCACAATCGGAATCTGGGTTGTATCTTCACGCACTGCTTCACAGATATCAATGATGCGTGAAATCGGCACCTGCGAATTCTGCAGGCCGTTAACCAGCACCATATTGATCGAATCATCCAGTGTTTTGAAATCATTCGGATTGGAAATATACCCGGAGACTTCAGAAAAATCATCCAGTGTGACAGTCACAAATTTTGTCAGGTATGGTATCAGTTCTTCTGCTCTCATCAGAAATCCCCCGGGTAAATATCTGCTTTTATTATAGCAGTTTCTGCAGGCAGAGAAATACAGTACATGTTTATGAACAAAGAATTTTATATTTCATCCATATTGCGAATCTGAAAAAGTGTATACTTTTACACATTGCCACAATGAACAAAAGAGGATAAAAGATGAAACAGATTACCGTACTGACAATGTTTCCGGAATATTTTGACAGTTTTCTCAATGGCGTGCTTGTCCAGCGGGCCAGGACCAAGGGCATCTGCCAGATCAGGGTGGTTGATATCCGTGACTATGCAGATGGCAGCTACCGTCATCTGGATGATTCCCCATGCGGCGGGGGACCGGGCATGATCATGAAGTGTGAGCCGGTCATTGCGGCACTGCGGGCAAACAAAACAGAACAGACAAGAAGCTATATCATGGATCCGGGCGGACAGACGCTGAGCCAGAAACTTGTCCATGATCTTTCCAAAGAGGATGATCTTTTACTGCTGGCCGGACACTATGAGGGACTGGATGAGCGCATCTATGAAGAATGTGACGGCTGTCTCTCAATTGGTGACTATATTCTTTCCGGCGGTGAACTGGCTGCCCAGGTCATCATTGACAGCATCATCCGCCTGCAGGAAGGGGTGCTTGCCAATGACAGTACGGTTGAGGAATCTTTTGAAACAGACCGGCTGGAATATCCGCAGTACACCCGGCCGGTTGACTTTGAAGGCAGAAAGGTACCGGATGTGCTGCTGAGCGGCAATCATGCGATGATCGAAAACTGGCGGCTTGCCAAAGCTTATCTGCGCACGGCACAGATGCGGCCGGATCTGATCGCAAAAAAGCCTATGACGAAAGCGGAAGAAAAAGCATTACGGCTTTTTTTGGCAAAAAATGAGAAAAACTGAACAAGTTCTTCTCTGCATGGTCAAAATTGGTGTGTCTGAGTTGACATGACGGCATATTATGCAAAAATATCACATGGAAAAAGGAGATATCTCAAGCATGGGCAAGAAGATTTCTGAACGGGTCGACTGGGTTGGCAAAGTCGACTGGCAGCTGAAGACATTTCACGGCGATGAGCTTTCCACATTCGATGGCTCTTCCTATAACAGCTATCTAATCAGAGATGAGAAGACAGTATTGATTGATACGGTATGGCAGCCGTATGACAAGGAATTTGTAGCGAGACTGAAGCAGGAGATTGATCTGCATGACATTGATTACATTGTCATGAATCATAACGAAATCGATCATTCCGGTGCACTGCCGGAACTGATGCGTGAAATTCCGGATACACCGATTTACTGCACGGTGGCAGGCGAGAAGATCCTGCGCGGACACTATCATCAGAACTGGAACTTTGTCAATGTGAAAACAGGTGATACCCTGAACATCGGCAAGTCCACCCTGACGTTCATTCAGGCCCCGTTCCTGCATTGGCCGGATACGATGTTCACATATCTGGATACAGATCACATTCTGTTCTCCAACGATGCCTTTGGCCAGCATTATGCGACCGAGTCATTGTTCAATGACAAGAACTGCGAAAAGGCAATCTTTGATGAGGCAATCAAGTACTATGCCAATATCATCGTGCCTTACAGCACATTCGTGACCAAGAAGATCAAGGATCTGGCTGCGATGAACCTGGATATCCGCATGATTGCACCGAGCCATGGCGTCATCTGGCGTGAACATCCTGAAAAGATCGTGGAGACATACGCAAAGTGGGCCGCTGACTATCAGGAAAACCGTATTTCCATCATCTATGACACCATGTGGGATTCTACCCGCAAGATGGCCGAGGCACTGGCAGCCGGCATCCGTGATCATGATCCGGAAACCGAGGTTGTTCTGCTGAATGCCTCCAAGCGTGACAAGAGTGACATTATCACCGATGTATTCCGCTCCAAGGCAATTCTGGTTGGTTCACCGACCTATAACCATGGCGTGCTGTATTCCATCGGCGGTATCCTTGAGCTGATCAAGGGTTCTGGCTTCAAGAATAAGAAGGCAGCCGGCTTTGGCAGCTATGGCTGGAGCGGTGAAGCACCGAAGAAGATCGGTGAAGAACTGAAGGCTTCCGGCTTTGATGTTGTGGATGAGGCTGGCCTCAAGCAGATCTGGATCCCGGATGAGGATGCTTTGAAACAGGCAGAAGACTGGGGCAGACAGTTCGCTGAAAAAGTAGACGCATGAGAAACCGGATTCTCCGGTTTTTCTTTTCGCTGGTATAATCTACAACTGGATGGAGGATATGAACATCATGACCGAAACCAGAAAAGAAATATCATGCGGTGCTGTGATCATCCGAGTCAATCATGGGAAGCTGCAGGTGCTTGTGATCCGTCAGAAGCAGGGACACTGGTGCTTTCCAAAGGGACATGTGGAAGGCAGTGAGACAGAACATGAAACTGCCGCCCGTGAGATCAAGGAGGAAACCGGGCTAGATGTGCGCTTTCTGGATGGCTTCCGGGAATGCACGTATTATTCCCCGGAACCAAGTGTTGAAAAGAAGGTTGTCTACTTCCTTGCTGAGATGACCGGCGGCAGCGAAAAGATCCAGGAAGAAGAACTGCTGGAGATGCACTGGGCATCGGTGATTGATACCGAGGCACTGCTTTCCTATCCGAATGATGCGGAACTGTTTCACAAGGCCATTGCCTTTTTGCATAAAGAAGATCCGGATGGCGTAAGATGGCCTCTGAACTGATTCTGAAAATTGTGCCAATTGATGGCTTTGCCAGCGGCAGAGCCATTTTATTTCATGGCGAAACAGTGGGACATTTTGCCTGGAACAGGGAAAAAAATAAAGCAGAGATGATGCTGGAACTGGATCCCATGCCGCTGCCGCAGGCGATTTGTCTGACAGCCTATGCTGTGCACTGTATCATTTCTCTCAACAACCCTGCCTATATTGAAGTAAAACATGTTAACAGGCTGGAAAGAAAGGCACTGGCTGCCAACCTGTTCTTTCCAAAAGGACAGGGCATGCAGTGGATGATGGAAGACTGGCGGCGTGCATGTGCCAGCAGTATCTTTGATCCGTACGGCTTTATTATCAGCCAGGGGCGCATGCAGGATCTGCCCTTTGGCAATTATCCAACAAGTGAGAAAGGCTGCGGCTGGATCGCGGCGTACAACCTGTGCAAAGCATGCGGCAAAGAGCAGTTCATGCAGGAAACGGCCGATACCCTTGCCAGTGCCAATCTGTTCCATGAGCGCTATGGTGAAAATCTGTTTGCACTGCAAAGCTTTCTGAAAAGCAAAAAGATTTCTGCCAGATGGTGTCCCGGTACAACGGGTATGATCCAAAACAGAATGGCTGGTAGCGGTGCCGGCATCATCCTGTATGCCCATCAGGCAGGCACCCATTATGCGTTCTATATTGCCCTTGGCAATGGGCAGTATCACTTTTACAATGATATCTATGGCAGAAGGAATGATATCACTGCTGCCGATGCATTCTTCAGACGGGCCAGCATCCTGCCTCTTGCGGCACTGCTGTATGTCAGCAGGAAGGATGTGCCTTATGCACAGTTTTTGATGGAAAGCAGAAAATGATTAATACGATTGTGAATCTGGATGAAATCCAGTATGAATATCAGGATCCCGGAAATCTGACAGAGAGTATCCGAACGCATGGGATAGCCATTGCCGTGCAGGTCAATGTGACAGAACACGGCTATGTATGTGTGGATGGCAGAAGACGCTTAAGTGCTTGTGCGATCCTGGCAAAGCAGGATCCAAAGTTCAGCCGGATTCCGGTTGTGCTGATGAACGATTATTCCAGAGCTGGCAGCAGTTTCTGGGGAAATACACAGAATCTACATTGAGGAAAAGAATATGGAAAGATTGCAGAAAGTAATTGCGGCAGCCGGGGTGGCCTCCCGCCGCAAGGCAGAACAGCTGATTGCGGATGGCCATGTCAAGGTCAATGGCAAAGTCGTTACGGAAATGGGTGTGCAGGTAGGACCGCAGGATGAAGTCAGTGTGGATGGCGTGATCCTGAATCAGGAAGAGAAGGTGTATTTCCTGCTGAATAAGCCAAAGCAGGTGATTTGTGCCGTATCAGATGACCGCGGCAGACAGACGGTCGTGGACTGTCTGCCGGATGTAAAGGAACGCATTTTTCCGGTTGGACGGCTGGACTATGAATCCACAGGTCTTTTGATCATGACCAATGATGGGGAATTTGCCAACTGTCTCATGCATCCAAGATATCATCTGCCCAAGACCTATGAGGTTGCCATCAATGGGATCTTAACGGATCAGATGATTCATATGCTGGAAAGGGGGATCCAGCTGGATGACGGCATGACCCTGCCTGCCCAGGTGCAATTGCTTTCCAGGTTAGAAGGAAAGAAAAAGACCGTGTTTTTGATCACGATCTTTGAGGGCAGAAACAGAGAAATCCGCCGCATGATGGAGTACTTCCACTGTGAGGTGACAAGGCTGAACCGGATTGGCTATGGTTTTCTTGACCTTGGTTCATTGCGCCAGGGGCAGTACCGGCGTCTGCGCCGCTATGAGGTGCGCAAACTGATGCACATGGCTCAAAGTGGAATGCCGGCAGAAGACAGTACATCCGGATCTGGATCAATGTAAATCGTACGGTAGCTGCCAAGCTGCACCATACCAGGCTTTGCGCCTGGTATTTTTTTGAGGTTTTTGACTGGACACCAGTTGACCGGCACAGAAGAAGACTGCCTTCCTCCGGAGAAATATGCCGCAATCATCGCAGCCAGCCGAATCGTCTCTTCATCCGGGCTGTCTGAATGGATGATCACATGGGCACCATGATAATCCTTGGCATGCAGCCAGATCTCATTCTTTCTGGCCATATGCCATGTCAAAGCATCATTCTGCAGGTTGTTGCGGCCATAGGAAATGGAGATGCCGGAAGGAGAGACAATCGTCGATACTTTGGGTGTATCATCCTGTTTCTTCTTTTTGCGGACATTCTTTTTTTCTTTCATATAGCCAAGCTTGATCAGTTCTTTCTTGATCTCGCCAGCTGTCTCAAAATCTGCCTGATCCAGCTGTTCCAGCAGTCCTTCAAAGTAGCTGATCTCATTTTCACAGATGGCAATCTGTTCCTGCAGATATACCTGTCCTTTCTTCAGCTTGCTGTACTTGTTAAAGCAGCGGCGGGCATTGCCGCGGCCATCCAGCTTTTCATCCAGCGGCACCGTAATGACATCATCCGATTCATAATCCTGCAGCTGAATCTGCTTTTTGCCCTTGGTATCACTGATATTCCATGTATACAGCAGGTCGCCCCATTTCTTCCACTTATCACAATCCAGTGCCTGATCATATTCATTTAACAAGCGGGGAAGCTTTGTCTTCTGATGTTTCAGCTCACGGCGCACAAAATGATACAAATCACCGGTAATCTGCTTGATCCGTTCTTTTTCTTCACGGTGATAATAGAGCACATCAAAGCCGTCAAACAGCGGATACTTCCGGCAATCTGACAGATGGGTGAGGGCAATACAGTGGAATTCGGGATTGTCGCCATTGCTGGCAATGTAAAGATCATTGCTGGCGGCTATTTCCTTCATGATGGCAGAAAAGGACTGGCCATGGGCCATACGGTATTCAACTTCTTTGCTTAAAAAAGGAGAGAAGCCGGCAAACTGCTTTGTTAAGGGAATATCGGGATCAACGCATTCTGTGACAAAAGGATCTTTTTTGTCCTGGGGCGGCATCGGGGTAAAGGGGGCAGATGCCATGATGATGCGCTTGCTGTTTTCAAAAGGCGGAATGCGCTTGAGAGCATCAATGATGCGACCATCAGACCCAACCAGGATCAGATTGGCATACTTGCCCATCAGTTCAATGACAAGCCTGACACTTTCCAGGTCACCAAGATTGTTGCGCCGCTTGATCATCAGTGTGCACCAGCGGTCAAGGCCGGCCTGTGCAATGCTTTCCATGGAAGCACCTTCAAGGTACTTGCGCAGCACCATGACAAAATTATCCGGCTCGGATGGGGTCGGATAGCTGCGCTTTGTGATCAGCAGCCGATTGTAGACAGAATGGCAGCTGACAAGCAGCTGCTGTTTGCCGCTTTTCCCATGAATCTGAAACAGAACTTCGGTATTGGAAATCTGGTAGATTTTCTGAATGCGTGCGGGCAGGACGGGTGCGATCTGACTGACAATCCTGCTTAAAAGAATGCCATCTAATGCCATAACATAATTCCTTTCGCAAGCGATTATATCACATTGACGAAACCATCTTTTTTGAGTACCTTTATGGCTAAGGAGACTTGAAATGAAAAAGGGATTGCTGATTGTTCTGAGCGGACCTTCCGGGGTAGGCAAAGGAACAGTACTGAAAGAGTTCATCAATGATCCGGATCTGAAGCTTTGTTACAGTGTTTCCCTGACCACACGCAAGATGCGGCCGGGTGAAAAGGACGGCGTCAATTACCACTTTGTGAGCAAGGAAGAATTCCTGAAGGTGCGTGATGCCGGCGGTCTGCTGGAAAGTGCTGAATTTGTAGGAAATTATTATGGAACACCGGTTGCCGGTGTGGAAGAGCTGCGCAGCAAGGGCAGAAATGTCTTGCTGGAGATTGAAGTGCAGGGTGCACGGCAGGTCCGGCAGAAGTGTCCGGATGCTTTAACGATCTTCATTGTGCCGCCCAGCATGGAAGAGCTGGAAAGAAGAATCCGGGGCAGAGGCACGGAACCGGAGGAGATTGTCCAGCAGCGTCTGGCCAAGGCCAGCCGTGAGATGGATATGATCGGTGAGTACAAGTATGTTGTGTGCAACGATGATCCACGTCTGGCTGCAGATATTATCCGTGTCATTATCAAACGTCATATGGAACAGGAATGAGACTGAAGAGTCTCATTTTTTTTGGACCCGGCACTTGTGCAAACGCTTTCATGAACCTATAATGGAAACCATAAAGAAAGGAGCGGTTTCTTATGGAAGATCATTTACAGGACCGCATTCTGCAGGCTGCCATTGTTCAGTTCTCCAGAAAAGGACTGCATTTTACGATGCAGGATATTGCGGATACGATGCATATTGCGAAAAAGACAATCTATAAGAGTTACGATGGCAAGGAAGCACTTCTGATTGCCTTGATTGATGCCGGATTTGAGAAGATTCATGCTCATAAGCAAGAGATTATAGCCAATGAAAATCTGACGATTCCTGAAAAGCTGCAGCAGGAAATGGTTGCACTGCCATCTGATTTTCTTGGTGTTGACTGGTCACAGCTGGATGGACTGGATGCGATGTATCCCAGGGTTGCCCAGCATCTGAAGGAACATCTGGAGAAAAACTGGGAGCCAACGATCGATCTGATTGAAGAAGGAATTTCTGATGGGGTGATCCGTCCCATCAATATATCTATTCTCAAAAATATCGTGACAGCATCCATTGAATCTTTCTTATCCAATGACTATCTCACCCAGAATCAGATCGCGTATGATGATGCACTGGCAGAAATGATGGATATTCTTATGAAAGGAATGCAGGTACAAGATGATGGAACGCATTGACAATGACTGGCTGTTTTTGAACTCGTGGCAGGATGATGAAGATGCTTTTGAACGGGATGGCATCAAGGTACGCCTGCCGCACTGTCCAAAACAGATTCCGCTGCATGATGCCAGTCCGGATGACTATGAAGGCATCTATGGCTATCAGAAAACATTTATGGCAGAAGAAAGCTGGCAGAAGCAGCGTGTCTTTGTACAGTTTGACGGGGCTGCTCATATTGCGGATGTGTACTGCAATGGCAAACCCGTCGGTCATCATGCCTGCGGCTATACTGCCTTCCGCATTGAACTGACAGATGTCCTGCACTATGGCAGCGAGAATACGCTGACGGTAAAGCTGGATGCCACAGAAAATCCATCTGTGCCGCCGTTTGGTTTTGTCATTGATTATCTGACCTATGGCGGTATCTATCGTGATGTGTGGCTGGATGTGCGTGCAAAGACATATCTCAAGGATATCTATTGCGCCACACCGGATCTGACAAGCATGGATGCACTGGTACAGATTGATGGCAATACGCAGGATATGGAGCTGTCTTTGTCTTTGCGCAATGACAAAGATGAAGAAATCTTTGCAAAGAAAGCAAAGGCAGGAAATGGACATTTCCGCTATGAAGATCTGCCGGTAAAGCCATGGGATTTAGACCATCCCAATCTGTATACAGCTGTATTCTCTTTGATCAAAGGGGAAGATATCATTGATACCAAATGCATCTCAGTTGGTTTCCGTACCGTACATTTTGATTCTGACAGCTTCTATCTCAATGGCGAAAAAGTCTTCCTGCGCGGATTGAACCGTCATCAGTGCTGGCCGTATCTTGGCTATGCCGGTACAGCTTCCCTGCAGAAGGAAGATGCCAGAATTCTGAAAGAAGAGCTTGGCTGCAATGCTGTGCGTACTTCGCATTATCCCCAGAGTCAGGATTTCGTGGATGCCTGTGACCGGCTTGGCCTGCTGGTATTTACGGAAATACCGGGCTGGCAGCACATTGGTGATGAGAAGTGGAAGCAGCAGGCCATCACCAATACAGAAGACATGGTTGTGCAGTACCGCAATCATCCGTCGATTTTCCTGTGGGGTGTGCGCATCAATGAATCCCAGGATGATGATGACTTCTATCAGCGCACCAATGCGGCTGCCCATGCGTTGGATCCTTACCGGCCGACATCCGGTGTGCGCTATCTGCAGAACAGCTCGCTGTTAGAAGATGTGTATGCATTCAATGATTTCTCACATGATGGCAGTGATGCCGGCTGCCGTAAGAAGAAGGACGTTACCAAGCATACAGATCATGCCTTGCTTATTTCCGAGGCCAATGGCCACATGTTTCCAACGAAGGCCTTTGATCCTCAAAGCAAGCGGGAAGAGCAGGCCCTGCGCCATGCGCGGGTATTGAATGATGCCAAGGCAGATCACCAGCATGCCGGTGTGTTCCAGTGGTGCATGTTTGACTATGCGACCCATAAAGACTTTGGCTCAGGAGACCGCATCTGCTATCACGGTGTGATGGATGCCTTCCGCAATCCTAAGACGGCTGCCTGGCTGTATGCTTCACAACAGGATGACCATCCAGTGCTGGCACTGTCTTCTTCCATGGATATCGGTGACTATCCGGCTGGCCGCATCGATCATGTCTATGCCTTTACCAACTGTGACAGTGTGCGTCTGTACCAGAATGATGTATTTGTGAAAGAATTCAAGCCGACAGAGTATGAAGCACTGGAACATCCGCCGATCTGCATGGATGACTTTATCGGTGATCTTTTGAAGCAGGAACATTTCGCACCAAAGCAGGAAGAACTGATTCATGATTGTCTGCTGGCAGCGCAGCATGATGGGTATGACCATCTTCCAGCGCATATCAAAGCCAAGCTTGTCTGGGTGATGATGCGCTATCACATGAGCTTTCAGGATGGCGTGAAGCTGTTCTCTAAGTACGTTGGCGGCTGGGGCGGCAGTACGGTTGTCTGGCGGGCAGATGGTATCAAGGATGGCAAAGCCGTGATCCGTGTGAAGCGTGCACCGGGAACAAAGCTGCACCTGCATACAACCGTCTCTGCCAATACATTGTATGAAGGTGACGTGTATGATATGGCTTCTGTTCGCATTCAACTGATGGATGCCTGTGATGACATCGCTTCTTATATCCAGCTGCCCATTGCACTATCCACAGAAGGACCGCTGGAAATTGTGGGACCGCACCTTGCCACCCTGGAAGGCGGCATGAGCGGCACCTATGTCAAGACAACCGGGCAAACAGGAAATGCAAAGCTGCGCATTGTATGTGAGCAGTGTGAACCGGTGGAAATCAATTTTACAATTTGTGAAAAGGGGAACTGAAACACATGAAACAATTTGAGAAGAAGCAGGCTGCTGCCTATGGCTTTGGTGCCATTGGCAAGGACATGGTATATGCCCTGAGTTCCAGCTACGTGATGTATTACTATCAGGATGTACTTGGTCTATCGGCATCCTTTGTCGGTTTGATCCTGCTGATTGCCAGAGTGTTTGACGCTGCCAATGATCCGTTCATGGGTGTCATTGTCGCCAAGACAAACAGCCGCTGGGGCAGATTCCGTCCCTGGATCTTTAGCGGCAGCGTACTGAATGCCTTTGTCCTGTATGCACTGTTTGCGGCACCATCATTATCCAAAGCAGGCCTGATGGTTTACTTCCCGATCATCTATATCCTCTGGGGTGTGACCTATACCATGATGGATATTCCATTCTGGAGTATGATCCCGGCTGTCACCACCCAGCCAAAAGACAGAGAAAAGCTGTCTGTCATCGGCAGAACCTGCTCGGGTATCGGCAGTGCGATCATCACCGTCTTTACCGTCAAGGCTGTTTCTATGCTGGGCCATGGCGTGGAAAGAACAGGCTTTGCTATCATTGCGCTGATTGTTGCCGTATTGTTTGCCATCAATGAAATCCTGTTATGCGTGGCATTAAAGGAAACACGCACCAAGCAGGAGATGAAGACAAGCTCCGTTAAAGAGATGTTCAAGGCATTATTTAACAATGATCAGGCAATGATTACCGTGCTTGTCATTGTGCTTGTCAACTTTGCCTTGTATATCACGTCCAATCTGATCATCTACTTCTTCAAGTATGATCTTGGCGGTGCTTCCTGGCAGAACAGCTATACGATCTTTACGATGGTAGGCGGCGTTGCCCAGATTCTTGGCATGATGGTGCTGTATCCATTGCTGCGCAAGAAGATGACAAACACCGGCATCTTCCGGACATGTCTTGTCATGGCAATCACAGGTTATGCCTTACTGCTGACTGTATGCATGGCCAATGTTGCCCATAACATGATTCTGCTGTGTGCAATCGGCTTACTGGTATTCTGTGCCAATGGCATGATGACCGTGCTGACAACTGTCTTCCTGGCCAACTCGGTGGACTATGGTGAAGTCAAGAGCGGTCTGCGCCAGGAATCGGTGATCTTCTCCATGCAGACATTTGTCTATAAGCTGGCCAGCGGCCTGGCTGTATTTGTAACTGGCGTTGGTCTGGATCTGATTCATCTCAAGGGGAATTCTGATGCCGCAGTACCGGCTGTGCAGTCTGCTTCTACCATTACGGGTCTGCGTCTGTTAATGACCATCATGCCGATGGCAGGACTGATCATTGCCTTGATTCTGTTTGCCAGAAAATTTATTCTTACAGATGAGAAGGTCGCTGAAATTGCGGCTGTTCTTGCTGCGAAGAAAGAAGAGACAAAATGAAAATCAGCTGGTATTTGAAAACAGAGCAGAATACGTATCAAGGTGAAGTGGAAGCGCAGGAAAAGACCGAGATTGCCGTCAATTTAAGCCATGAAACCATTGCGTCATGCGTCTGCCGTGTGAACTTTCCGCTGCAGACAGGTGAGAAGATTTTTGTCAATGGCTTTCAGTCATGGACATACTGTCCTGAGCATGATCCCCATGACTTAGACCGCAGTATGCAGGGTGTACCTTCCTTTGTTATCCGCAAGTATGGACTGGACAAGTCCGGTGATGAAGCATTTACACACTATGGCCATAAACGCGGCATTTTTACGGGTTACAGCTGGGCATATTTCCGGCTGAACAATATCTACCATCTGTTTGGCTCACTGGATGAGGACCCAGGCTATACAAGATTCATCTATGATGCCAACAAGCAGGTTTTGACCATGGAGCGGGATGTCAGCGGTGTCACGATGGATGGCTGCTATCATGTGCTGGATCTTTTCCAGGCATCCGGCAGTGAGAAGGAAGTGTTTGACAGCTGGTTCAAGGAGCTTGGCATTACCAGCCGGGCAGCAGCAAAGCTGTATGGCTACTCCTCCTGGTACAACCGCTATCAGGATATCAATGCGGATGCAATCCAGGATGATCTTGCCGGCTGCAATACGATTTTGAAACAGGGCGATCTGTTCCAGATTGATGATGGCTGGGAGCCGTATGTTGGGGACTGGCTGGAAGCAGATCAGAACAAATTTCCAGGCGGCATGAAGGACCAGGCTGACCGGATTCATAAAGATGGCTATCTTGCCGGTCTGTGGCTGGCGCCATATGTGGCTGAGACCAAATCCAGCCTGTATCAGAACCATCCTGACTGGTTCCTGCAGGAAGACGGCCATCCGCTGTCTGCCGGCAGCAACTGGTCGGGCTACTATGCCCTGGATTTTGACAACCAGGAAGTCAGAGCCTATCTGAAACAGGTCTTTGACAGGATCTTCAATGAATGGGGTTTTGATCTTGTTAAGCTGGATTTCCTGTTTGCGGCTGCAATGAAGCCGACAGCCAATGAAACAAGAGCTGCCCGCATGCACAGGGCCATGATCTATCTGCGCTCTTTATGTAAAGATCATCTGATCCTTGGCTGCGGCGTACCGCTGTTTCCTGCCTTTGGACTTGTTGACTACTGCCGGATCGGCCCGGATATGTCTTTGTCATGGGATGATGTGTGGTACATGAAACCGCTGCACAAGGAAAGAATTTCCTCAGCTCATACCATTATCAATACGGTGGTACGCCATGGCATTGACGGCAGAGCATGGCGCAATGATCCGGATGTCTTCCTGTTAAGAAAAGACAACATTAAAATGAATGAAAAACAGAAGATGGACCTGGCAAGGATCAATGCCATCTATGGCGGCGTCTTCCTCACCAGTGACAATCCATCTTCTTACACACCGGAAATGCAGCAGCAGTATCAGCATCTGCGCCAGCTCAGTGAGGCAAAGATCATCTCCCTTGGCACAGGCAAAGATGAAATCACAGCCAATCTGCTCGTGGATGGCAGCCCAACCGTCATGAATATCTCATTAAAGGGAAGATAAATTATTTATTTATATTCAACAAAACGGGAAGCGGCTTTCGTAATTGAGCCAGTTCATACAAATGGGGCACACATGTGCAGCATATGTATAGACTCAATAAGGCAAATAAGGCAGTGCAGCAATGTACTGCCTTTTCGTTTGATCTATCCTGACATGCGTGAATTTACGAAAAAAATCATTGCTTCTAAGAAAAAGTACAAAGGCTGTGTACGTGTATCGTATCTGCATTCAATGGTATAATTTCTTCGTTATGGACCTGCACGATCACAGCCTTCGGCTGAGTAAAAAACAGATTGAATTATGTGAGACACTGGGACTGGATGATACCGATGCGGTGCTTTCCTATTATCCGATCCGCTATGATTCTTTTCAGGAAACACCCTTTACTTCCTGGGCCATCAAGGAACATGTGACTTTTGAGGCACGAGTTGCCTCTTTGCCGCGTTCCTGGCGTCATGGCCGTCTTGTCACGACAAACTTCCAGGTGATGATGGGGGAACAGTTGTTAAAGATTACGATCTTCAACCGGCCCTGGGCATCCAGCCTTGCTTTGGAACAGGTATTGACCATTCAGGGCATCTATATGGGAAGCGGCAAGGTAACCGCGATGAGCTATGATACAAAGCCATTGTCTGCTCATCCTGCTCTTGTGCCGGTTTATGCGCTGCATGCAGGCATCCAGCAGAGAAGTGTGCGCACGCTTGTGCGCCATGTGTTTGATGCTGTGGAGAATGAGATCCAGGATGATGTGCCCCAGCAGTTTATGACGCGCTATCGTCTGCTGCGGCGCTATGATGCTCTGCAGCGCATTCATTTTCCAGAAAGCATGCATGATGTACAAAGTGCGGTGCGCACTTTGAAGTACGAAGAATTCCTGAAGTATCTGACAGCTGTGGCCATGCTGCATAACAAAAATGCAAACGGTGTATTCAAGCAGCCTCGGTTCTATGATGAAAAGAAACTGAAGCAGGTGATTTCACGTCTGCCATATGCTTTGACACCGGATCAGGATAAAGTACTCCATGAGATCCTGGAAGATCTCTCCAGTGATCACCTGATGTACCGGCTGGTGCAGGGAGATGTAGGCTGCGGCAAGACCGCAGTGGCAGCCCTTGGTATGTATGCATGTGTGACAAGCGGCTATCAGGCAGCACTGCTTGCCCCGACGGAAATCCTTGCCCGCCAGCATCTTTCTTCCATTGGGGAACTGCTAAAAGGAACAGGCACCCGCATTGCTGTCATCTACAGCGGCATGGAGCCAAAGGAAAAGCAGCAGGTGCTGGAAGATACAGCGGATGGAAAGATCGATATCCTGATCGGCACTCATGCCATTCTGCAGGAAAATGTATCGTTCCATCGTCTGGGCATGGTCGTGGCGGATGAACAGCAGCGCTTTGGGGTGCGGCAGCGGCGGGCTTTGTTTGAAAAGGGAGACAAGTGTGATTTCCTGTTGATGAGTGCCACACCGATCCCGCGTACACTTGCCGCAACGCTGTTTGGTGATATGTCGATCTCTACGATTGAAACGATGCCGACCGGCCGTAAGATTCCAAAGACGGTATACATCCAGGAAAACAGTTTCCGTTCTGTGCTGCCACAGATTATGTCACTTTTAAAGAGCGGCCATCAGCTGTATGTCATCTGTGCAGCCGTGGAAAAGACAGATGGCTATGATGCCCGCAATGTGATGGATGTGGCAAAGAATCTCACAAAGTTATTCAAAGACTATCAGGTTGGTATCCTGCATGGCCGCATGTCTTCGCAGGAAAAGCAGGATGTGATGCATGATTTTGCCAGCAACAAGATCCAGGTGCTTGTTTCTACGACGGTGGTGGAGGTTGGCATGAATGTGGTCAATGCGACCGGCATGATTGTGTATGATGCCGACCGCTTCGGCCTGTCGCAATTGCATCAGCTGCGCGGCCGTGTGCAGCGGGGCTCAGCGCAGGGCTGTTTCTATCTGCTGTCAGGATCAAAGGATCCGGAAGTGGCGAAACGGCTCAATGTCCTTGTTCATTCCAACAACGGCTTTGAGATCTCCTGGGAAGATTTACGGCTGCGCGGACCAGGTGATATACTTGGAACAAGACAGAGCGGCGTGCCGGATTTCATTCTTGGCAATCCGGTTACCGATCAGGCGGTGATTGAAACAGCCCGCAAAGATGCAGCCTATGTCATGGAACATCAGGATGATCCTGACTTTGCAAGGCTGCTGGCATATGCAGAAAATCAGAATTCATCTGTTGCGGATTAGGAGGGGTTACATACATGGATATTATTGACTGGCTGAAAAACAGAGGCATTACCGTGAAGAATACAGAGATGATTCATCAGGCGTTTATGCATTCTTCCTATGCCCATGAGCATCACAGTCATCATGATAATGAGCGTCTGGAATTCATGGGTGATGCGGTACTGCAGCTTTGGAGTTCCAATGCCATCTGGCCATTGAATATTTCCGAAGGGCAGATGACACGGCTGCGTGCCCAGCTTGTATGTGAGAAGGCGCTGGCGATCTATGCAAGACAATTGCATCTGAATGATTTCCTGCTGCTGGGCAGTGGTGAAGAGAAGAGCGGCGGCCGTGACAAGGATGCGATTATTGCCGATATGATGGAAGCATTTCTTGGTGCTTTGTTTCTGGATCAGGGCATGTCTGCTGTAGACAATATTCTCAATGAAGTGATTACACCGCGCCTTGCCCATCCGGAAGATGTCGGCGTGATTCATGACTATAAGACAAAGTTGCAGGAATATGTGCAGGCTGACAGCAGCCGGCAGGTGCACTATGTGCTGGTGCATGAAAGCGGCACACCGAATAATCCTGTGTTTGAAATGAACTGTATGGTCGATGATCTAGTCATGGGGACAGGAAAAGGATCAAGCAAAAAGCAGGCGGAGCAGAATGCTGCCCGCAATGCATTTGAAAAACTGAGCAGATAAATAATTGGAGGAAAAGATGAAAGCAATCAGTGAGCTCAAACAAGATGTAATCAATGGCGTATTTGATGAAAGCTTTGCAAAGCTGTATGGTACCGAAGGAATCATGTATGCAAGAAACCGGTACAGCCATCTGTGCGATGAAGGCAAAGCCCGCTTCGGTGACAAAGAAGCTGTATTTTTCTCGGCACCGGGCAGAACCGAAGTCGGCGGCAACCATACCGACCACCAGCTTGGCCGTGTACTGGCAGCCAGCCTGAACCTCGATATTGCGGCTGTTGTTGTACCGAGTCATGACAATGTTGTCACGTATACTGCTGATGAATTCAAGGCCAAGCCGGTTGATATCTCGGATCTTGCCATTCATCCGGAAGAAAAGAACACAACCGAGTCTTTGATCCGCGGCATTGCGGCTGCCTTTGTCAATCATGGATACAAGGTATCCGGCTTTGGCTGCTATGCCGAAAGTGATGTCCTGCCAGGATCCGGCATGTCATCCTCGGCTGCCTTTGAAGTGCTGATCGGCACCATTTTCTCCGACCTGTTCAATGACGGAGCCATCGGCTCCACAGATGTTGCCAAGTATGGTCAGTATGCGGAAAATACATATTTTATGAAAGCCAGCGGTCTGATGGACCAGATGGCATGTGCAACCGGCGGCTTTGTTGCAATTGACTTCTATGACAGAGAAAATCCGGTCATTGAACATCTGGACCTGGATCTGGATGCCATGGGATATGATCTTGTCATCACAGACTGCAAGGCATCCCATGCCGATCTTTCCGATGAGTATTCTTTGATCCCGACTGAGATGAAGGAAGCTGCTGCCGTCATGGGACAGGAAGTGCTCAGCCGTGTCAGTATGGCAGATCTTTTGTCTCATGCCGTTGAAATCCGTGAAAAGTGCGGTGACCGTGCCTTCCTGCGTGCGTATCACTTCCTGAATGAAACTGCGCGTGCCAAAGAAGAAAAGGAAGCACTGCAGGCAAAGGATGTACAGAGATTCCTGGATCTTGTCAATGAATCCGGCCGTTCCAGTTTCATGTATCTGCAGAATGTCAAAGTCAACGGCGATGCAAAGCATCAGGCACTGGCTGTCGGTCTTGCGTTAAGTGAGGAAGTACTGGGGAAGGAAGGTGCCTTCCGTGTTCATGGCGGCGGTTTTGCCGGTACGATTCAGGCCTTTGTGCCAAAGCATCTGACAGGTAAGTATCTGGAAACACTGGATGGTGTGTTTGGTAAAGGCAGTGCTCATGTATTGCGCATCCGCAGCATTGGCGGCTGTCAGATTGGCTGAGTGAGTAAGGATACTTGTTTTGAAAAGCACTTCCAGATGGGAAGTGTTTTTCTTTGCAGCGTGAGTGTGTGCTATCATAATGGGCGCAAAGGAAATACGAATGTCAGAAAAGCTGAATGAAATCGATCACGGCTTCCTGGTACAGGATGATCCTGTACTGGCGGATGCCGGTGTTACCAATGTACGTTTTTACCGGGCTGAAAACAGGGTGGAAGTTGTCCTGCATACGAGTGCAATTTTGAAAGAAGAGTCTTATGACCGGCTGATTCACCAGCTGCAAGAGCTGACCGGATCCGCCATTACACTTACCATCCATGCGGACAGCCATGAAGCCGACCGCAGCTGTGTGAGCAGCTATATCGACTGGTACTGCCAGCACTGCAGTGCAGTCATATCTTTGTCCAACATGACGTATGACAAAGACGCAGGCAGAGTGTCATTTTTGTGTGCAAGCGAAAATGAAAGAAAACTGGTGTCTTCCTATCTGACACCTCTGCATGACTTTCTGGAAACATGCGGACTGCCGTCTCTGGATCTGTCCTGTGATGTGCATCATGCCGAGGCCGAAGAGATCAAAAAGGTCAACCTGGATATCATTCCGGAAGCGCCTAAGCCGGCTGTCGTGCCAAAGAAGAAGTACTACCATGTCAAGCCGGAAAACTATGATCACATTGCGCTGAAGGATGTGGAAGGGCCGATGCAGGATATCCAATTTGATGCGGATATCTTCTCTCTGGAAGAAATTGAGACCAAGACCAAGAAACTGATCCAGACAATGAAGGTGTATGACGGCACAGATGCGATTCTGGTCAAGCGGTTTGAGGGCCGCGGCCTGGACCGTGATGAGATGCATGAAATAGCCAATGGCGACCGGGTGCGCATCTATGGCCGCATCGAAATGGATAACTTTGCCAGAGATCTTTGTGTGATGGCATCCAATATCACCAAGCTGGAAAAGCCGAAGATGGCCGTGGATGATGCCCCGAAGAAGAGAATCGAATGGCATATGCATACCAACATGTCCGAAATGGATGGTGTCTGTGATCCCAAGTCCATCGTCAAATATGTGTTTGACATCGGCCAGGATGGTATTGTCATCACTGACCATGCGGACTGCCAGTCTTTCAAGAAGGCATATGATCAGGTGCTGGACAACCGCAAGAAGGATCCTGACCGCAATTTCCGCATCGGCTTTGGCTGTGAGTTCAACATGGCAGCGGACCGGCTGACCATTGTGCGCAATGCCATTGATGCCCCGATCGATGATGTCGAATATGTCTCCTTTGACCTGGAGACAACAGGTCTTTCCTGCTACTATGATTCGATCATTGAATTTGGCGCGGTCAAGCTGAAAAACAGTACGGTTGTGGACCGCCTGCAGATGTTTGTCAAGCCGCCGCATCCGATTCCTGCCTATATCACGGCGAAAACCAACATCACCAATGGCATGGTTGCTGATGCACTGCCATTTAAAGAATGCTGGAAGAAGATCATTGACTGGATCGGTGATGATGTGATGGTTGCCCATAATGCGACTTTCGACTACTACTTCCTGAATGAAGAACTGCGCCGTATCGGCCAGCCGCCGCTAATGAATCCGGTCATTGATACTTTGGATATGGCCCGTGCCATCCTGCGTGAAAGAAGAGCCTATAAACTTGGCAATATTTCACGCTACTATCATGTGGAATACGATGAAGAAGTGGCCCACCGCGCGGACTATGATGCCGAGGCACTGGCTGGTGTCTTCATGTGTCTGATGACCGATGCCCGCGAAAAGCATGGCTGTGCCACAATCCGCGACCTGCAGGACAAACTTGCCGGACCCGAGGATTTCAAGAAGGTGCGCCGCAGCCACATCTGTGTTGTTGCCAAAAATCATGCCGGCATCAAGGATCTGTACAAGCTGATTACCGAATCCAACATCAAGACGCTTGCTGTAATGGGCAAGGGCGGTAAGGAAGGCGGCGGCGATGTCGCTGCTGAGCCGCGCATTCTGCGCTCTTCCCTGGAAAAACGCCACAAGAATCTGCTGTTTGGCACCGCCTGCTACAACAGCGATGTCTTTGAGCTTGCCTGCAATGGCGATGACAAGCGATTGGAAGAAGCAATGTCCTTCTATGACTATGTGGAAGTACAGCCGCTTTCCAACTTCTCGGTATTTCTTGCCATGGGCAATGTGCCCAGCAAAGACCGTCTCAAGGATGTCATCCGCCGTATCATCAAAATGGCAAAGAAGCTTGGCAAACCGGTCATTGCGGACAGTGATGCCCACTACTGCACAAAGGACCAGAAGATCTTCCGGGATGTGTATATCATGGCCCAGGGAGTCGGCGGTGTCGCCCATCCGCTGTATATCCGTGATGATGCGCTGCGCAGAAGAACGCCCAATCCTGAGCAGCATATCCGCATGACCCAGGAGATGAAGGATGAATTTGCATGGCTCGAAGATCCAGAGCTGATCGATGAAATCGTCGTGCAGAATCCAAACAAACTGTTTGATACACTGGAAGACTTCCGGCCGGTGCCGGATGGCACGTTCCCGCCAAGCATTGAGGGATCCGATGAGAAACTGCGTCAGATCTGTCATGCCACGGCAAAGAAGATGTATGAATACGATGGCAAGATTCCCAAAATCGTCACAGACCGGCTGGATGGTGAGCTGGACAATATCATCCGCAATGGTTTCGGCGTGCACTATTACATCGCCCATCTGCTTGTTAAAAAGAGCAATGAGGACGGCTATGTCGTAGGATCCCGTGGTTCCGTTGGTTCTTCCTTTACAGCGACCATGGCCGGCATCACCGAAGTCAATGCCCTGGAGCCCCATTACCTGTGCCCGCACTGCCACTATTCCGAGTGGATCGATGATCCGGAAGTCAAATCCGGCTTTGATCTGCCGGACAAGACATGTCCAAAGTGCGGTCACATAATGAAGGGCAATGGCCATAACATTCCGTTCCAGACCTTCCTTGGCTTCAATGCCGACAAGGTCCCTGATATCGATCTGAACTTCTCGAACGAGTACCAGTGGCGTGCCCATGCCTTTATCCGTGAAATCTTTGGTGAAGACCATGCCTTCCGTGCCGGTACGATTGGCACCGTGGCGGAAAAGACAGCCTTTGGCTATGTGTCAGGCTATTGTGAGAAGATGAATATCACGATGCGCCGGCCGATGAAGGAATATCTGGCGGCGCACTGTCAGAACGTTAAGCGCACCACCGGCCAGCATCCAGGCGGCATTATCATCATTCCGGAAGACCATGAAGCCGAAGACTTCACACCTGTCCAGTATCCGGCCAATGATCCAAACTCATCCTGGATGACGACCCACTACGACTTCCATGATATTCATGATAACGTACTGAAATTTGATATTCTCGGCCACGTCGATCCGACTGCCATGAGACTGCTGCAGACAATTGCCGACCGCAAGCCATTGACGCTGCCGATGAATGATCCGGAAACACTGTCACTGTTTTCTTCTGACAAAGCTTTAAAAGCAGACCCGCGTATCTATACGCGTGAAACCGGTGCATTGGGCCTGCCGGAGTTTGGTACCCGGACAACCCGAAAAGTACTGGAAGAGACACGTCCCAAGAAGTTCTCTGATCTGGTCATCATCTCCGGTCTGTCCCATGGTACCGATGTCTGGGCGGGCAATGCCCAGGATCTTGTCCGGGCTGGCCATCCGCTGTCTGAAGTCATTGGATGCCGTGATGATATCATGACGTATCTGCTGGAGAAGAATCTCAAGCCGATCGATGCATTCAAGACGATGGAGGATGTGCGTAAAGGGCGCGGGCTGCGGCCAGATCAGGAAGAGAATATGAAGGCACATAATGTGCCGCAGTGGTATATCGATTCCTGCAAGAAGATCAAGTACATGTTCCCGAAGGCACATGCGGTTGCCTACGTTATGATGGCACTTCGCATTGCCTGGTATAAGGTCCATGAGCCATGGTCGTTCTATATCCAGTATCTCTCACTGCGCTGCGATGCCTATGAGATTGAAACAATGACGAAAGGCTTTGAGGCGATCCAGGCCAGAATGAAAGATATCATGGACCGCTCCAATGACAAGTTTGCGGATCCGCCGGTTTCCAACAAGGAGAAGGCACTGTATTCCACGCTGGAAGTATGTGAAGAGATGTATGCGCGCGGGTATCGTATTTCCAATGTCGATATCAATAAGTCACAGGCAACGCACTTCAGTGTGCAGCCGGAAGACAAGCATACGATCATTCCGCCGTTTACCGTCGTGGATGGCCTTGGTGCCAACGTTGCCAAAAGTATTGTGGAAGCCAGGGAAGAAAATCCGTTTTTGTCCAAGGAAGATATTCTCAAGCGCACCCAGCTGTCAGCGACCATGCTGAAGAAGCTGGAACAGCTTGGGGCCGTCGGCGATCTGTCTGAGTCCAATCAGATGTCCTTGTTCTAAGCTTGACAAACAAACAGGTGCGGCCGATAATAGTCGCGAAATGTGATGACCAGGACATGGTCACATCAAACATTCTGCCAAAGAGAGCTGCCATCTGGTGCAAGGCAGTGCAGAGCTGGTGTGATTACTACCTGCAAGCAGCACCCGAAAGGGGAGGCCGTACAGCGGCGTTAACGCTATACAAAGAGTCCGTGTACAACACGGGAAGTTAGGTGGTACCGCGCAGATCACAGCGTCCTTTCATTGGGATGCTGTTTTTTTATGCAGGAGGAGAATATGATCAATTTCAAGGAAAATGAAGAGCTGAACACATTGAACCATTCCTGTGCCCATGTGATGGCACAGGCTGTCAAGCACCTGTATCCGCAGGCCAAGTTCTGGGTAGGACCGGTTGTGGAAGAGGGCTTCTACTATGATATGGATCTGGGCAATGATGTCATCCGTGATGAGGATCTGCCTAAGATCGAAAAGGAAATGAAGAAGTGCTGCAAGGCTGACAAGCTCATTGTGCGTCATGAGATCACAAGAGAAGAAGCTCTGGAGCAGTTCAAGGATGATCCGTACAAGATCGATCTGATCAAGCGTATGCCACAGGGTACCAACATCTCGATGTATACCCAGGGTGACTATACGGATCTGTGCCGTGGGCCGCATGTCAAGAGCACCAAGCAGTGCCGTTATTTCAAGCTGATCAAGCACAGCGGTGCCTATTGGAAGGGCGATAAGAACAACAAGGTTCTGCAGCGTATCTATGGTGTCTGCTTCCCGACGCAGGAAGAGCTGGATGACTATCTGGCCCAGCTGGAAGATGCCAAGCAGCGTGATCACAGAAAGCTTGGCAAGGAACTGCAGATGTTCATGTTCTCCGAGACTGTTGGTGCCGGCATGCCGATGTGGCTGCCAAATGGCTTCACGGTCAGAAGAACGCTGTCTGACTACATCATGGACAAGGAGCTCGCCCAGGGTTATATCCATGTCAAGACGCCGTCTGTTGCCAGCACGAAGCTGTATAAGATTTCCGGCCACCTGGCACACTACAAGGATGATATGTTCCCGATCATGTCCAGAGATGGTGATGAGTATGTGCTGCGTCCGATGAACTGCCCGGAGCACATGATCATCTATAAGAGCACCCTGCATTCCTATCGTGAGCTGCCGGTCAGAATTGCTGAGATTGCGGATGATTTCCGCTATGAGGCCTCCGGTGCTCTGACAGGTATTGAAAGAGCAAGATCCTTCACCCAGAATGACTCCCATATCTTCTGCCGTCCGGATCAGATCGCTGATGAAATCAAGAACATCACCCACCTGATTCTGGATGTATACAAGGACTTCGGCTTTGATGACTATTCCTTCCGTCTGTCCCTGCGCGATGTCAATAACAAGGATAAGTACTTCGGCAATGACGAGCTCTGGGAGAAGAGTGAAGCCCAGCTGAGAGAAGTGCTGAAGGAAATGGGCGTCAAGTACTATGAAGCCATTGGCGAGGCTGCCTTCTATGGACCGAAGATTGATGTCCAGGTTCACAGTGCCATCGGCCATGAGGTCACGCTTTCTACGATTCAGCTGGACTACCAGCTGCCGGAGCGCTTTGAGCTGGAGTATGTCGATAAGGACGGCTCCAGAAAGAGACCGGTTGTCATCCACCGTGCCATCCTTGGTTCCCTGGATCGTTTCATTGCCTTCCTGCTGGAAGAGACAAAGGGCAACCTGCCTCTGTGGCTGGCACCAAGACAGGTTGTTGTGATCCCGGTATCTCCGGAGGCACATGGCGACTATGCTGCAGAGATTGTCAAGACACTGCGCAGCCATGGCATCCATGCAGAGCTGGATGACCGCAATGAGAAGCTTGGCTATCGTATCCGTGAAGCACAGACAAGCCGCATTCCGGTGGAAGTTGTTGTCGGTGATGGTGAGATCAAGGATCATGGTGTCACCGTCAGACGCTATGGCTCCAAGGAAGAAGTCAAGAAGTCTCTGGATCAGTTCATTGCGGATCTGGATGAAGAGATCAAGACAAAGAAGCACTGAGGATCAGACATGCATTCGAAAGAGTGCATGTTTTTTTAACTTGCATAGTAAGCGCACAATCATCCGTATCTGGTAAAAAAGCAGTCTCAAATGAATGATAAGCCAGGTACATAAACTGGTGAATTCAAGCTGCAGGATTTGGTGAATTTATACTTGCATATATCATGAAGAAGAAAGTCTGACTGCTCAGCACAATACCAGTGAAAAGCATTCTGCAAATGACAGCAGAAATCGTACAACCGCTGTATAAGAAAACTTCAGGAAACCAATCTCCTGAAGTTTTTCTTTTTGATCATGATGTTTACTTCTTGAGCTCTTCGATCAGCATCTCGGCAGCCTTGTCTACCGGTACATCGACCTTTTCACCGGTTCTTGGCTTGAGCTCAACCATGCCGTCCTTGATGCCGCGGCCAACCGTGATGCGGTAAGGAATACCGATCAGATCCATGTCCTTGAACTTGACACCGGGTCTTGTGTCACGGTCATCCAGCAGTACTTCCACACCGGCTTTTTCCAACTGCTCATAAAGCTTTTCAGCAGCCTCATTCTGAGCTTCATCCTTGGTTGAGATGATGATGATTGCTGCCTGATAAGGGGCAAGATCCTTCGGCCAGTTAATGCCGTTTTCATCCGAATTCTGTTCAGCCAGGGCAGCCATGGCACGGGCCGGACCGATGCCATAGGATCCCATCCAGACATACTGCAGCTGGTTATTGGCATCCAGATACTGCAGATCCAGGGCCTTGGAATATTTGGTACCAAGCTTGAAGGTATTGCCGACTTCAATGCCGTGGGCGAAGTGGATACGGCCGCCGCAGTTCGGGCAGATGTCACCTTCCATGATATTGCGCAGATCCGCAAAGGCTTCTGCCTTGAAGTCCTTGAGATTGACATTGCAGTAATGATAGCCGGTCTTGTTAGCACCAACGATGAAGTTCTGCATGTATTTGACTTCTTCATCAGCATAGACCGGGCAGTCAATGCCGATCGGGCCGGCAAAGCCAACTTCCGCATGTGTGACTTCTTCCACAACAGAAGGGGAGGCCAGTTCTACTTCTGTGGCTTTCAGGAACTTTCTCAGCTTGGTCTCATTGACATCACGGTCACCGCGTACCATCACAGCCACCGGCTTGCCATCCACTGAATAGATCAGTGTCTTGACAAACTTCTTGGCCGGCAGATGGAAGTGGTCCGCAACTTCTTCAATTGTGCGGGAATGCGGTGTGGCTTCCAGTACAAGCTCTTTTTCTTCTTCTCTTTCCGCAGGAATTTCTGGCTTGCATGGAGCCACTTCAATGTTGGACGCAAAGTCACAGGAATCACACAGCACCAGTGTATCTTCACCCATCGGTGCAAGGGCCTGGAATTCTTCGGAGAGCAGGCCGCCCATGACGCCGGTGTCAGCACGGACAATGACATAGTTGAGATGCAGACGGTTCATGATGTTCTTGTATGCATTGAACTGTTTCTGATATGCCACATCCAGACCTGCTTCATCCTTGTCGAATGTATAGGCATCCTTCATGATGAATTCACGCACACGGATCAGGCCATAGCGCGGTCTTGGCTCATCACGGAACTTTGTCTCAAACTGATACAGGGAGAAGGGCATGTCCTTATAGGAGCGGATCTGCATCTTGGCAGCAATGGCAAACAGCTCTTCATGGGTCGGACCCAATACGTAGTTCTGCCCCTTGCGGTCTTTCAGCGAGAACATGTCATGGCCAAAGCCTGCACGTCTGCCGGAGGCAATATAGATATCTTCCGGGATCAGCGCCGGCATCAGCAGTTCCTGGCAGCCGGTCTTGTCCATCTCATTCCGGATGATGTTCATGATCTTCTGCATGATCCGCCATCCCATCGGCAGCATCATATAAATGCCAGCCGAGCTCTTCTTGATGAAGCCGCCGCGGACAAGCAGATTCGAAGAGATCGAATCTTCATCCTTGGCATCTTCACGCAGAGTAAAAAAATAACTGTTCTTTAAACGCATAATTCTTATCCTCTTATAACCTCGGCAATTATAGCATAGACACTGCATTCTTTGGCCTGCGTTTGGCGCTTTATGGCACATGCGGTCCATAGGAAACCAAAATAATCATTAGGTACCTATTGAATTATCAAGATGCTTGCTGTATGATCTGCCTTGTCAATTGATAGGTACCTATGAATAAGGAGGATATATGAAAGAAGAAAAGGAAAAAGACGTTCACCCGTGTATCGATGAACAGGCACATCGGCTGATTCATGAGATCCGGATGTACGCTGGTATCCTGAACGATCGGCGCGGTCAGCGGCCGGCTCAGAACCGGGTATTGTTTCTGCTGCACCGCTATGGTGCCATTACCCAGAAGCAGCTTCAGCAGCACATGCAGATCCAGCAGGGATCGCTGTCTGAGCTGCTTGGCAAGATGGAAGCCAGCGGCCTGATTACCAGATCCCGTGATCCCAAAGACAAACGGCAGGTCATCCTGCAGCTCAGTGAGAAGGGCATTGCCGTTGAGCATGCCAATCATGATCAGGTGATGGCCGAGAACAATGAAATGTTTTCCGTGCTCAGTAAACAGGAACAGAAGGAGCTGGAACGAATGCTGAATGCATTGATTACAGATTGGAAAGAAAAACATCCGGACGCATTCCCGGAGGATCATTGGCAGATGAAAAAGAGATGAAGAAATACTATCTGCGCTATTGGTGGCTTGCCTTGCTGGCAATGCTGTGCAAGGGGCTGGAAGTAATGGCTGATCTTGTGCAGCCTGCCTTAATGGCCAGTATTGTCGATGAAGGCATCCTTGGCATTGGCAATGGCGGTACGGCAGATCTCTCCATTGTCAAATCACTCGGTCTCAAGATGCTTGTGATCATTGCGGCAGGCGGCTTTGCCGGCTGGATCGGCGGCGTTTTCTCAAACAACTATGGCCAGCGCTCCGGCAATGATATCCGCAAGGACTGTTTCCAGAAAGTGCTGCACTTCTCATTTTCGCAGGTGGACAGATTTACGCCAGGCTCCTTGATTACAAGAGTCAGTTCAGATGTCACACAGGTGCAGCTGATGCTTTCCGACATGGTGCGCGGCTGCATGCGCTCCCTTGTCTTCCTGGTAGCAGGCACGTGGTTCCTGCTGTCTCTGGATCTCAATTTCCGTACAATCCTGACGATTGCGATTGTCCTGGTACTGCTTGAAATCATCTGGACTGTCTGGAAGACTAACCCGATGTTCATGAGCCTGCAGGAAAAGCTGGACCGTGTGAATACGGTGATGCGTGAAAACATCAGCGGTGTGCGTGTCGTCAAGGCATTTGCCCAGGAAGAGCGTGAAAACGCCCGCTTCCAGAAAGCCAATCATGATCTTGCAAAGAACCAGTTTGAAGTACTGCTGCGGATCTCGTATCTGCAGCCGGTTATGAATCTGGTGTTCAACCTGGCAGCAGCGGCTATCATCCGTACCGGTGCCATTGATGTGCAGGCCGGCTCTATTGAGCCTGGTACCGTCATGGCAGCAGTCACCTACATCAGTTTAATTCTCAATGGCCTGCGCATGCTGGCAACGATCTTCCAGAATCTCTCCCGCGGCATCTCATCTTCAACCCGCCTCAAAGAGATTCTTGATACCAGACCGGATGTGGTCTCAGGCACAGTGACCCAGGGCACCAGCAAAGGCACCATTGCCTTTGACCATGTCTGTTTCCGCTATCAGAAGAAGAGCTCTGATGTGCTTTCTGATCTGAATCTGGAGATTCATGCTGGTGAGTCAATTGCCATCATTGGATCTACCGGCAGCGGCAAGTCCTCAATGATCAATCTGATTCCGCGTTTCTATGATGTCACCCATGGTACGGTGAAAGTGGATGGCGTCGATGTGCGGGATTGGGATCTTGCTGCTTTGCGAAAGAGGATATCGGTGGTCATGCAGAAGAGTGAACTGTTCTCTGTATCACTGCGCCAGAACATTGCCATGGGCAATCCTGCCGCAAGTGAACAGGACATCATGGAAGCTGCAAAGACGGCCCAGGCCGATGACTATATCCGTGCCCAGAGGGATGGCTATGATACGATGGTGGCAGAGGGCGGTACATCGCTGTCCGGCGGTCAGAAGCAGCGTCTTTCCATTGCCAGAGCGCTTGTGAAGAAAGCTGAGATTCTGATTCTGGATGATGCGACCAGTGCGCTGGATCTGGAAACAGAGGCTGCACTTTACAATGCCCTGCGCAAACAGATGCATGAAATGACAACGCTTGTCATTACCCAGCGTATTGCAACTGCAAGACGCTGTGACCGTATTGTCGTGCTGGATCATGGCTGCCTTGTGGGCGTTGGCAGACATGAGGACCTGCTGGCAGGCTGTCCGGTATATGCAGATATCTGCAGTTCCCAGCGTATGAAAGGAGATGCGCGCAATGGCTGAAAGTTATCGTTCGCAGGTTGCTGAAAAGGGGTTCAGCCGCCGTCCAGAGCGTGGTGCACCAGTTGAAAAGGCAAAGGATGCGCGCGGAACACTGCATCGTCTGCTGCACTATTTCAAGGCAGAAATGCCTTCGGTACTGCTCATGACGATTGTTTCCGGCATTGGTGTGGTGGCTGCAGTTCTGGCACCATCGTATCAAAGCAAAGCTATTGACCAGATCGTGGCTGGCAGCTTTGGCAGCGTCAATCCGTATCTTGTCATCATGGCAGTTCTGTATGTCATCTATGGCTTTTCCCTGCTGCTGCAGGGATATCTCTCGACCAGACTGTCACAGAAAGTCGTACAACGGATTCGTGCGGATCTGTTTGCCCATATGATTCATCTGCCGGTGCCATACTTTGATCGAACGTCCCATGGTGATCTGATGAGCCGCATGACCAATGATGCTGATCAGATTTCTACGGTAATCTCGACATCGACATCTTCGATCTTCTCAGGTGTCCTGATGCTGGCAGGAACGCTTGTCATGATGTTTATCTGCAGCGTACCGCTGGCTCTGCTTTCTTCATGTACGGTCATCGGTACAATCCTGCTGACCGCATTTCTGTCCCGCTATATGGCTAAGTACTACTTGCTGCGCCAGAATCTGCTTGGTGAGCTGTCTGGCAAAACCGAGGAGTATATTTCCAACAGTCAGACGATTGCAGCTTTCCAGCTGGAAGATGACCTGGATGTACAGTTTATCAAGACGGCGGATGATCTGACTGCTGCCTGCATTACCGCGGATAATATCTCCGGATCCATGGGACCGTGCATGAATGTGCTGAACAATATCGGCTTTCTGATTGTCGCGGTGGCAGGTGCCTGGCTGGCCATCAAAGGACAGATCACAGTTGGCATCATCTCTGCCTTCATTGTCTACTCCAAGCAGTTCTCACGGCCGATCACCGAGCTTTCCGAACTGATCGGGCAGGTGCAGACAGCCATTGCCGGTGCGGAAAGAATCTTTGCCGTACTGGATCAGCAGGTTGAAAATCCGGAAGGAGAAGCCGTTACAGACATTCAGGGACATGTCGAGTTCCGTCATGTCAACTTCTCATATCTGCCTGGCAAGCAGGTTATCACCGACTTTTCGCTGGATGTGCCTGCCGGCAGTAAGATTGCTCTGGTTGGCGCAACCGGTTCAGGCAAGACGACGATCATCAATCTGCTGCTGCGCTTTTATCCGATTGACAGTGGCGAAATCCTGCTGGATGGCAGAGATATCCGCAAATTGAATCTGTATGATCTGCGCCGCACGATCGGCATTGTGCTGCAGGATACATCTTTGTTCACCGATACGATCCGCAACAATCTGACCTATGCGGACAGCAGTGCCGATGATGCCAGAATCAAGCAGGCTGCTGCCTTTGCCAATGCGGATACGATGATCACAGCCCTCAAGGATGGCTATGATACCGTGATTGATGCCTCGGGCGGTTCTTTGTCACAGGGACAGCGGCAATTGCTTGCCATTGCCAGGGCAAGGCTTTCAGATCCAGAGATTCTGATTCTGGATGAGGCGACTTCATCTGTGGATACAAGAACCGAGATGCGCATTCAGAATGCCATGATCAGCCTGATGGAGAACCGGACAAGCTTTGTGATTGCCCACCGTCTTTCAACCATCCGCAATGTCGATCAGATTGTTGTCATGCGCGATGGCAGGATTGTGGAAAGAGGCAGCCATGAACAGCTGCTCGCCGCAAAGAAGGAGTACTGGAAACTCTATGAGACACAGTTCTCCGGCATGAATACGTAAGATCTGTTACTACAGGCCGTTCAAGGTTATCCGGACGGCCTGTTTACTTTGCATTTTTGCATTGTATAATAGGTACAATTTAAGGAGGAAAATTCATTCATGGCAACATACTATGACAGTGT
>Ga0256406_1001241_pt1 | contig 42177 bp, 43 predicted proteins | sample RumenRJG_03DNA_FD_185986 | JGI IMG/M metagenome (GOLD analysis project Ga0256406, IMG submission 185986) | Bovine rumen microbial communities from Lethbridge, Alberta, Canada - RJG_03 | ecosystem: Host-associated > Mammals > Digestive system > Stomach > Rumen | place: Canada: Alberta | collected... | reverse complement strand
ACTTTCTTGTTTTGGATATCTCGTAATTGGCAGGCTTGGTCATTGCAGTGATCCCGCGATTCTCCAGAAAGCTGTAATTTTCCTAACTTTCATACCCTGCATCGGCCACTACTACAGGATATTTGTGCTGAAGAGCTGATTCCATGCCCTTAAGGAACGGAACCAGAGTCATTGTATCTGTGGGCCTCGGAGATAATGTGAGCCAGGAAATGTATCCTGAATCCACGCCAAGCGGAAGTTCTAGTTGATAACTCCTCGAAAACGACGTATACAAGGGGTTTCGGATCTTTGAACTTGAACTTCTCTCCGAAATTCGGGCAAGGAAAAAGGGGAGCCACACTTTTTAGTGCGACATCCCCTTTACGATGCTGTTTTGATTCCATTTCGATTCCGTCCGGAAGATTCCGATTGACCGGCCCAGTCCGGCCGGCTTGCTCCCTGTTCTGCCTGCTGGCTGCTGGTCTACCTGCTCTATTTGCTCTGCCTGTCGATCTTCGCCTGCAGCTCTTCGCCCGCCGCGATCTCTTTGCTCGTCCACGGCACCATTTTGCAGATGACAACGTACCGCGCCTCGTCGTAATCATAAGCGCACGTCGACAGCGTGACCATGCGGTCTTTCGTCGTAACCGGCACATCGTTCTTCGATACATCGATCTTCGACCGCTTGAAGGCATTGTCGATGAACGACTGCTTCTCCTCGCCGCTTGCGAACTCATATGTGTACGCGTCTCCCGTCGCCGGTGTGATGTATGAGGCAAAGACCACCAGATGGTACTTCCCGGACGGCGTGATCAGCTCCAGTGTCTTATGCTTATCGTAATATCCGCTCGTCTTCGTATATCCACGGAGGCTCCGGAACATGCTGCCGTCGTACATATGGTGGCCGTAGATAATCGTATTAAAGCCTTTGAAATTCGCCGGGCACCGGTAATCTACGAACAGGGTCCCGCTGCCGCTCGGCTTCCGGTTGAATCCAGTGTGCAGATAGGTGTCATTGTCCTCTCCCTGCACGACCGGATAGTTGATCACCGTATTCTTCTGATACAGCCACGCCTGAACATCCGGGTTCTCCTTTCGAAGCGCGTCAAAATCAACCACGCCCGTAAACTGATCCGGATCGACCTTCGCCTCTTTGCTGATCTGATTGTACGCGTGCCGCGCCTTCCAGTAATTGTATACTGACTTGCCGACATTAAAACCGCTGACCGCGATGATCCCGATCAGGCAGAACATGATGACGTTCATCGCGCGATCCCGGATCTTCTGCCCCTTCGTCCGGTTCCGGCGCCGCTCTTCCTTCGCCGCCCGGCGGGCTGCCCGGTCCGCTTTATTCTTACGATGCATAAGCATTTCCTGTCCCTTCGTCTTACTTGATTTGCCCTGAAATTATACCATCTGAAACAATATCTGACAACTTTACAACACCCGGAGAATGGGGTAGTATAAACATAATTGAAGTTTTTTCCCAACGACTTTTTTACAATAACGAGGTGCATCAATGAATGACATTATGAAGCTGCAGAACGGCAGCGATATCCGCGGCATTGCCCTCCCGGGCGTTCCGGGAGAGGATGTCAATATGGATGAAGAGTCGATTATCAAAATCGGCGAGGCATTCATTTTCTGGCTTTCGCTCAAGACCGGCAAGGCCGTATTCGATATGAACATCTGCGTTGGGCACGATTCCCGTCTCTCCGCCGAGCCGATCAAGGAAAGCATCATGAAAGGCATCAACGCGATGGGCTCCCGCTGCACGGACGCCGGCCTGTGCTCCACACCGGCCATGTTCATGTCCACCGTCATGCCTTTTTTTGAATTCGACGGGGCGGTCATGATCACCGCCAGCCACCTGCCGTGGAACCGGAACGGTCTCAAATTCTTCACTCCGGAGGGCGGCCTGGACAAGGAGGATATTACGAAGATCCTGACTCGGGCGAAGACGATTCATCCGGTCTTCAACACTTATGAAGCAGATCAGACCAATCTGATGGAGATGTACGCCGCGCATCTCCGCCAGCTGATTTCGATGAAGGCAAAAACCAGTCTCAAAGGAATGAAGATTGTCGTCGATGCCGGGAACGGCGCCGGCGGATTTTTCGCGCATCAGGTCCTCGAACCGCTCGGCGCGGATGTCAGCGGCAGCCAGTTCCTGAAGCCGGACGGCCATTTCCCGAACCACGCGCCGAATCCGGAGAATCCGGAAGCGATGGCGTCGATCTGCAGCCGTGTGAAGGAAACCGGCGCGGATCTCGGCATCATCTTCGATACCGATGTCGACCGCAGTGCCGCGGTAGCCGGCACCGGTCAGCCGATCGCGCGAAATGAAATCGTCGCGCTTGCTGCTGCGCTGGAGGCCGAAAATCATCCGGGCGGCACGGTCGTGACGGACAGCATCACATCCAACGAGCTTCATGATTTTCTGGAAAAAGATCTCGGCCTGAAGCACCTCCGCTTCCGCCGGGGCTACCGGAATGTCATCAACAAATCGATCGAGCTCGCGGCAGCCGGCGAGGATGCTTTCCTCGCGATTGAGACGTCCGGCCACGCGGCTTACGCGGACAACTACCATCTGGACGACGGCGCCTATCTGGCCTGCCTGATCGTCGCGGCAGCCGCGCGTCTGAAGCAGGAAGGCAAGGGCATTGAATCGCTGATTTCGGCGCTCAAATCCCCGGCCGAGGCGCGCGAGATCCGCTTCAATCTAGATCCGGCGAACTTCGCGGAGATCGGAACTGCCGCTCTGGACGGCATGACGGACTGGGTTGAAATCACTGATGGTCTCTCGCTGGAGCAGCCGAACTACGAAGGTGTCCGCGTCAACTTCGATCTGGACGGCGCGAACGGCTGGTTCCTCCTCCGGAAATCGCTGCACGATCCGGTTCTCCCGCTCAACATCGAATCCGAGCAGGAAGGCGGAATTGACCTCGTGGTTCCGATGATCCTCGATTATCTGAAACAATTTGACGGAATCGACCTTTCTGCGGCGGAATAGAGGGTAAGAGCACCATCCGCTCTATATCGCATGTGTTAACTGATGTCAAAAAATCACCAGCTGTTCATAAAATAATGGATCAGCTGGTGATTTTTTGCTGTGTGGACTACTACTGTATGTTAACTTTTGGTTTACCGCTATATGCAAAATAATCCCCTCCTCACCGGTTTGTCCAGTAAAGAGGGTTCCCGCCATTACTCCCACGTCACTTCTTTCTTCTCTTCTTCTGCGATTTCCGCCTCGTCCTTCGCCAGAAATTTTCTGCGGATAAACCAGCCGAGGAACATCACCAGCGCCAGCAGGGCCGCCGCGATGATAAAGTACGTCGTCCGCTTCCCGCCGTCGATCAGTCCGGCCGATGCGATCGTGAACATCGCGACGCCGGGTGTCATAAAGACCAGCGTGTACAGCGAGTAATGCGTCAGCGAAATATCGGTAATCCCATAAGCGAAATTCTGAAGGTTGTATGGGAAGAGCGGCACCAGCCTCGTGATCATCAGCACAACCAGGTCGCTGCTGCCGGCGTCCTCGAAAAGAACTTTTCGCAGCCAGTTGTTTTTCATCACGAGCGGCTTGATCGAATCTTTTAGGAAAAATTTTCCGACCAGATACGCGGCAATCGCGCCCAGTGTCGTCGCAACCAGGCAGGCCGCCGTGCCGATCCAGGGTCCGAACAGAAGCCCGGCAAAGACTGCAAACGTCACGCCCGGCAATGCCAGCACGACGCATCCGACGATCGTCAGCACCGTGTACAGGAGCAGCGCTTCCCAGAAATTCGTCCGCACCATCGCCTGCAGTGAGCCCCAGTTATCCCGGCTGCTGAGGTAATCGGACCAGCCGTAGCGGTGATTCAGCAGCACGATCACGATCACGATGATCACGAACGTGATCAGCTTGTAATGCTTTTTCAACAATTTCATTCATGCCCTCCCGCCACGGCTCTCTGTGTGACATAACCGGTGATGTAGTCGATAAAATCATCTGAAATGTACTGATCCAGTTTCCGGCGGGTGCTCTCATTCATCAGCTCTTTGTCGGCTTCGCGGTACTGCACCCAGGCCATCGCGCACCAGGTCACACCGCGGAGGCAGGTAACCGTCACGAAACGCTCTGTCCGTGCCCGGAGTCCGTGCGTATCGAACCGGCCGTCCACCGCTTCGATATAGTGATCGATGAACTGCTCCATCGTATCCGCGTCAAAAAACACATCCGTCTTCCAGAATGTCGTCGTCGGGGCGAGAAAATGCCCGAGATCCTGCGCTGGATCTCCATAGAGCGGCTTCTCCCAGTCCACCAGCCGGACTTTGTCCGGAGCCGCCAGAAAGTTCGTGGAATTGAGTTCCGTATTGATGCAGCACTGATAAGGCGCAGCGTCCCGGCGCTGTCTGACAAACCGCCAGGCGAGATCCAGAAGATCACGGATCTTTAGCTTCAGTGATCTGTCCGCAAGCGGCGACTCCATATACACGGAAACCATCTCTTCGCACTCGTTGAGAATCGCTTCGAGCGGTGATCCCGGATCGATCAGGACGGAATCCCGAGTAACCCGGACGCTGTGAATGTCCGCGAGACATTCTGCCGCGCCGCGAAGCTGCTCCGGATCTGTATAGTCCAGCGCGGAGCCCGGCAGATAGTTCATGACGAGGCAGCCGTTACCGGTACTCTCGATGCTGCTGTCCACATAGAGAACTCTCGGTGTCCGGCCGGAATCCTCAATCAGGCCAAGCGCATTTGCCTCATAGCCGATCTGATCCTTAAGATGCATCTGGCTTCCCTGATTGATCCGGAGCACCAGCTTCTCGCCGGTCAGCGGATGGACGAATGCATAATTCACATTGTATTCGCCCTGCGCCAGCATCTCGTAGCGTTCTGTCACCTCGGCCGGAAGTCCCAGGGCATGCCGGTATTCTGTTTTTTCCACATAGCGCTGAAGCGCCGCGTCGATTCCCATAACTTATTCTCCGTCGATGATCTCGTGAAGCATTTCAATCGTGTCCACGGCTGCCTGCGGGCAGAGTGTCATCATCAGGTTTTCTTCCTGAATCTTCTGGCTCCCTTCTTTGGTCGCGATGTTCGCGCCGAGCACTTCACGGCACATCAAACCGCTGTATGTCGAAGTGAATTTATCGTTGAATTCGAACATCTTCGTCAGAAAAATCCCTTTCTGCTCATCTTCGTCCTTCTCACTGTGACCGTAAATCGCGCCAAGCACATTGTATGCCGCGATGACCAGACCGCAGGTCTCGCCGCGCATCATGCCGCCGCCATAACCGGCCGTCAGCTTCCGGAGCACTTCTTTGGACAGTCCCGTCTCCTTCTCGAATTCGCCGGCAACCACCTGGCCGCAGTCAACACCATGCATGAAACATTCCTGTACGTCTTTTACATCCATTGATTCCGCCCTCCGCTTTATATTCTTCCCGTCTATTATACATGATTCTTAAAGAAATCGGGGAACAGAAACCTGCTCCCCGATTCCATCATCTCATCGTCCGGTCAGCCGTCCTGCGGCTCGCCGATTAGCCTGCTATTTGAGCGTGTATGTGACTAATACCGTCTCTCCCTTTGCAGGCAGATTGCTGGTATTCGCTGCAGCCCAGTTCGAGTCAGCCCAGCTGACGTTCTGGTTCGCAACCATACCGGAGTAGCAGCTTGTCAGGCAGGTCAGGCAGCCGAACTTGTCATTCTGATTGTTAGCGGTGTTCGCGTAAATCATGTCAAGCGCCGGCGCATTCTTAAGTGTTTCCGCCATCGTGTGTGTTGCGGTGCCATCGGTACCTTTGTACTTCACGCTGACTTCCACCTTGCTGAAGCCGGCGTTGCCTGTGCCGGCCTTCACCAGATCCTTGATCGCCGTGTCTCCGGCTTTTCCTACGCCTTTATTATGAGTTACTTTCTTCTCGGAATCCCAAGGAGTCGCGGAAAGCTCGCTCATAGCCGCTTCGAACTGGTCGTTGGTGACTTTCGTGGTCATGATTGCCTTGGAAGCCATCGAGCCCTTCTCGTTGACTACGTAGTGCATCGTCTTATCCGACGTGTTATTAACGGTTGCCGAGATCGTAACAGTCTTGCTGTCCTTATCGACTACCGGCTCGGTAATAAACATGCCGTTACCCGACGCAGCCTTTGCGCCGCCCTCCAGAACGATAATCCGTCCTTCCGGAATGTTCAGCGTATCTCTCATCAGGCTGACTGCCTTGTTCGCGTACTTATTGCCGCTGTAGCACTGTACCACGAAGATGCCGTTCGGATTTGCGTCCGTGACCTTCTTCAGCGTCGCTGCGCTGGTCTCGTCATCTGCGTCATTCGTGCTGATCGGAGCCGAAACCGCACCGGAAATATGACCTGCAGCATAATCATCTGCCGATCTCAGGTCGATGACCGTGTACAGCTTGCTGCCGCTCATATCCGCCTTCAGCTGGTCTACAGTAATTCCATCGTTGAACTCGAAATTGCCAGTCGAAGTGTAGCTCTTCGCAACGTAGTTCGGATATGCGGCATTCCATGCCTTCATGCCGCCGTTCGAAGAAACCTCTCCGTTATCTCCGCCCAGTGTGAAGATATTGCTGTTGTCCACGCCGGCAGCCTGCAGCTGCTTTGTCGCTTCCTTCGCATAGCGGTTACCTGAGTAGCAGATCACGATGTACTTCTGATCTGTTCCGTACTTGTCAACAACGGCCTTCACGTTCACCGCTGCAGCACCGTCCGTTGAATCTGCACTAATAGAAGCATCTACGCTTGCCGAAACTGCAGTCGGAATATGCGCAGCCTTGTAATCTGCAGTCTTTCTCGCATCGAGGAGAATGAATTCTCCGGATTTCAGATTGTCAAATATGTCCTTAGCGCTTACATAGTTGTATCCGCTCGGCGACTTGACGTTGACGCCCATCGTGATGGTCCTGTCATCGCCGTCGAAGCTTGCAGTAATCTTCGCCGCGCCGACGCCGACTGCGGTGATCGTTCCGTCCTCGGATATCTTCGCAACCGATTCATTGTCACTCTTGTAGATCGGCGTAACCGTCTTCTTCGCGCCTTTGATCTTCAGGTTCGCATTCGCGGTGTCGCCGACTTCCAGTTCAACCGACTCCTTAGCGAAGGACGCGCTCTCGAACGAAGCCGCCTCTTCCGGCGTGACCTTCTGGATCGGATACGTCTTCGAATCCAGCTGCCATCTGTTCTGCCACTGCAGCCAGCCGCCGTCATAGACGCTGACATTGGTGTTTCCATTCTGATATGCGATCAGGAACGGAATCGATGCACGCCAGCCTGTGCCGCAGTAGAACGACGTCTCATTCTTATCGACATCGGTTCCGTATTCGAGCAGCTGGCTCTTCATCTTGTCATAGCTGATCACAGTGCCGTCTGCGTTATGGTACGCGCCTTCATCAGTGTTGAGGCCCCATACCGCACCTTTCGGCTCACCTGCGTAATCGATGTATCCGTATCCGGATTCCTTGCCCTCAAATTCGTTTCTCGAACGGATGCTGACGAGGCGGAAATTGTCGTCCGGATTCGCTACCAGCTTATCCTGAACTTCATCGATCGACTTGATGTATTCCGGGTGCTCTGGATACGTTCCATCGCCAAAGCTCCAGTTCCAGATATGTCCGGCATTCGGTTCGTTCGTCTTGGTTTCAGTCGGAAGACCGTCCTTCTCCCAGACCGGATATCCGCCATCGACGATCCGGACACGATCGACGCCGTAGTACAGCATCGCCAGCGCGACTCTTGCGGTTGCCGCAGCCGGGCCATGACCGTTACCGTTATACAGAATCACTTCCGTGTCTTCAGTGATTCCGTTTCTTCTCATGAAAGTCTTCAGCTGAGACGCGTCACGGATGTTCATGTTCTCATCCCGCGAGACGTATCTTCTGCCATAGATGCTGGCGTCGTCAAAGCCGTCTCCATATGGCCACGGATCGCAGTCATCATTCTCCACCGCATCGGTGTTGATGTGAATCGCGTCCTTGATATGGGACGAAGTGCTGTAATCCGATCCCCACGCAACGTCTGCGATTACGACGTTCTTCTTACCCTCGTGCTGGAGAGCAGCTACGTACAGCGGATCAACATAGACCTGCTTGTCGCTGTAGTTGAACGATTCCGAAGACGGAAGAGAATCCAGCGACTTGACCGTTACTGTGCAAGATGCCTTCTTCGTTCCGCCCTTCTCGGTCGCGGTGATGGTCGCGGTTCCGGCAGATACGCCGGTCACGCTTCCGGACTTCGAAACTGTCGCGACTTTCGTGTCGCTCGATTTCCATGTCACGCCCTGATTGTAAAATCCGGCAGAACCCTTCACTGTCGCCTTCAGTGCGACCGAACCGGTTTCATAGATCTCAGCGGAAGTCCGGTCAAGCTTCACCGAAGTGGCCTTCAGATCCTTAACCGTGATCTTCTTGGTCGCCTTGACCTTCTTGTTGGATTTCGAAGTCGCGGTAATCTTTACTGTACCCTTCTTCTTTCCTGTAACTACACCCTTTGATGAAACCGTCGCAATCTGCTTGTTGCTCGATTTCCATGTCACCGATTTGGAAGCCTTGGAAGGCTTGGCCTTACTGACCTTTACGGTGACCTTGCCGCCGATGTCTACTGTCGACGCTGTCGCGGACAGATAGAGCTTCGTCGGCTTCGTCGCTGCGCTGACTGATACCGATGCGAACCCCATAACCAGGGTCAGGCAGAATACCAGCACGGCAGCGAACATCCTTTTAGATCGCCCCATAGTGTTCCTCCTTATGCTGTAAAATAATAATACCAAGGCCATATTACAGCCTCGGTATTATTATCGCTCAACTATCATTCGAAATTAAATTCGGATTATTAATACTCGATCGCACCTTTATATAAAATTTTAATTCTCTTTGTGTTGATTTAGTTATTTCAGCGTGAATGTCACCTGAACATTCGTGTCAGCATCCGGCAGCACGTCTTCATTCGGCGTTACCTTGACCTTTCCGCTGTCGATGTCATTATACGCATACGCCTTATTCGATGTAATGCCGGCCCAGCAGCTGTTCAGGCAGGCAATGCAGCCGGATCCGCAGTCTTTGTTGTTGTCCAGATTTCCGGAAAAACGCATATCCGCTTTGAAGTCTCCCTTGTCCGCCTTGACGCAGTCCGCGAGCGACACCGGATCGTCATGACCATCCCAGGTCAGCGTCACATCGACCTTCTGGCCACCCGTATACTCGCCGTCTTTGATCTTATCCGTCGACGTATTCCAAGGCTTGCCGCCGGCTTCCTTCATCGCATTGTAGAAATCCTCCGGTGTGCAGTAAGCCTGCAGCATCGACTTGTCTGCCATCTTGCCATCCTTATTGACGACAAAATGCATTGTCGACTTGCCGAACACGTCCCCGTTCACCTTTGCATTGATCGTCACGGTACCTTTATCCTTGTCCGTCGTGATCTTCGCGAGATCCGAATCCGACGAACTGCTGCCGCTTCCGCTGCTTCCGCCGCAGGCAGCAAACGTGAATACCATCGCGATGCCCAGCATCAGAACCAGTAATTTCTTCTTCATCTTCTCCTCCTTATTTAATCAGAAAATTGAATGGTCAGAGTTAAATTGTCGTATCGTCTGAATTCTTCTTAGTCATCTCTTCTGTCCCGTCGCCCTTATGCTTCGCGACCCAGATCTGACGGATCAGCACCACAAGAATCGCCAGCGCAAACAGGCACAGCAACGCGATGAACAGCTTCTGCGCGCCGCCCGTCAGCATACCTCCGACATAGGAATACACGATGCACGCCGGCAGCTGGCCGAGTCCCGTCGCCACGAAGAATCCCCAGAAATCCATCGATGTCAGTCCGGCCGCATAGCTGACCACGTCGAACGAAATGAACGGAAGCAGCCGCGCGATCAGGATGCACTTCTTGCCGTAGCGGTCGAAGAATTTCTCAATCGACTGCAGTGCGCCTTTCGTGCAGATCTTCTCGACCACATCCCGTCCCAGAATCCGCGCGATATAGAAGCAGACCGCTGAGCCGATCATCGAAGATACCCACGATAAAATGCAGCCCTGCCACCAGCCGAACAGATTCGCGTTCGTCAGCGTGATAAAAAACGCCGGCAGAGGCGCTGCAATCGACTGGAACACCATCAGGAAACCGGAAACCAGCATCGCCCACTTGCCATACTGCGCAATGAATGCTCTCATCCGGTCAAAATCTCCGGACTTGAACATCGACACCACGCTGTTGACCCAGCGGTGCACTCCCGGAACGGCAAAATACACGGCAACGAGCGCCACGACAACGATCAGCAGAATGATCCTGTTCCGCGTCGCCTTTGTTGTCTTATGATTTGATTGTTCTTTCTCCATTTCTGCTCCTTCCTGCAAAGGATATTTAATTCCCTTCTAAGGATATAGACTTCATCTAGTCAAAACAAATAGGAGATTCAAATTTATTCATCCCGTATTATTTGAATTTGCTATTCGGAGCCATTCTGACCCGCCTGTTTTCGGCAATTTCTGATAAAAACTGCGGTACAACTCTTATCCAACCCGCCTCCGGCGCCGCCTTCTGACATCTGCCTCGCCATATATCCGTCCAGATCCTCCGGATAGTCCATATCGTGGTAAGAGTCTGTGAGCCGGTACTGGAGCCCGGCATTCTGCACCGCACAAATAGTTTGATCTATATAGTTTTCTCCAGGACATTTTACAATATCAAACGGGGACCGGAGTGATTTTTTCATGCCGATCAGATAGTAGCCACCATCGGCCGTCGGGCCCAGCACCACGTCGGAATCATCCAGCAGTTCGAACGCGTCGCGAATCGTGCTGGCCTGTAGCTCCGGAATATCCGTTCCTGTCAGGACACAACGCTGATAGCCGAACGCAAAGCCGTCCTCCATCGCATGGAACATCTTCTCTTCCAGCGACTTTCCCCGCTGCGGCCGGTAAGGCACATCGCCGAAAATCCTCCGGAGCGTCGGAATCTCCCCGTCCTCCGAATAATAACTGACCATCACATCCGAACCGGTGTCCGCAGCCATCGCCGCGATGTCCTCAAGAAAAGCCTGATGCATTTGGCAGCATTCCTCTCCCGAATACCGCGGCATCATCCTTGTCTTCGTCCGGCCCGGCACCGGTTCCCTCGTAAAAACAATATACAGATTCTTTTTCATTTCCCGTTCCGGCTCCTCTGCCGCACATCTCCGTAGATCCGATTCAGCTGATCCGGGTCCGCGCCTTTCCGATACATGCGTCTGAGATTCCACATGAAATATTCCGTCTTCAGGATCCCGATGGTTCCCTTCCCGTACCGGCGGATTGACACAACAAGCGGACTGCGCGTCCTCAGCGGCATGTATCCCCGGCTCCGCATCCGCTCTGACAGATCCACATCTTCCATCAGCGGAATGTCCTTGTAGCCGCCCATCTCGTCGAACAGCCTCCGAGTCATAAAAACGCCCTGGTCACCAAACGGCATTCCCCGCCGGAAAGCCCGGCGGTTTGAGATCACCCGGTTTGTCCACATGAAAAAATTCCGGGACGGAAACTTCGCCCCGAAGCAGCCGTACTCGCCCCTGGCCATCACCTCGCGGATCTGATCCAGCGCGTCGTCCGGTATCTCGCAGTCGCAGTGAAGAAAAAACAAGATTGATCCGCCAGCGGCCCGCGCGCCTTCATTCAGCTGGCGCCCGCGGCCTTTTGCCGACCGGACCAGGCGAAAACCGTTCTCCTTGATCCGCTCCGCTGTCCCGTCGGTGCTTCCTCCATCGACGAAAACGACCTCCGCCTCGTCATGAATCCGCTTCACCTGACCGATCATCGCGTCGACCGTCGATATTTCGTTGTACACCGGGATGATCACCGAGATCAGTGCATCCCTGCAGGCATTCGAATATTCCATCAATCAGTATATGCAATCCAAAAAAGCAATCCGCAACAGGCTACCGTCTGCGCTTCGTCATCATCCGGTTCACATAGGACTTCATCGTGTCCGGACTCTCTTTCATTCCGAGGACATCTGACAGAATATGCCGAATGTCCTTGTACCCGTTCCGCCGGATCCGTCCGGCACAGGACGCGCAGTAAGTCCGGAGAGATCCGGCAAACTCTTCCTTCAGCTCGGCCGTAAAGCCTTTCGCGATCTCTGGCTCCTTCACCGCCGCGCTGCCGCCGAGTCCGCAGCACTGGATATCGTCAATGCAGCGAATGTCTCCTTTTACAAAATAGCGGATATCATCCACCCATTCTTTCGCGTACCGGTCCGGGCACGGCAGGAACAGGACGACATCCATGTCGACCGGATTTCCGAGCCCCAGCTCGCGCAGCTTCCGGTAGATGTTAACGACCGGCACAGAAACCCTTCCTTTCATATAGTAAAGGCAATTCGGGCAGGCCGTCACCAGCTCGGTGATGCCGTACTTCTGAATCCGCACTTCAAGCCCCGCGAATATTGACGTCTCATAATCCGTCAGACCCAGTTCTCCCACCGGCTTGCCGCAGCAGTCATATACCGTGCTGATCCCTGCTTCTTTCAGAAGCAGCCCGGAGACCGTCTTCGCCGTCTTCGGGAACAGCGACGGGAAATTACAACCCGGGAAAAACACGCTCCCGGCCGACGCGCCGGAATAGTTCCGGAAGATGTAGTCTTTCTTTTCGCGGAGAAGGCCGGAATAGGTGCTCTCTATCGAGCTCCGCTCCCCGCTGTCCGTCCGCTCCTGACGAAGCCGCATAACCTCAGCCCGCCCGTCGATCCCGATCGGACAAACTTCCGTGCATTTGCCGCAGAGAAAACAGTGATAAGCCAGCTCCTTCAGCCGGTCCGTATCACCGATATCGATCCCGTATTTTTTCAGAAAATGGCACCCCTCCTGACAGATGTGGCAGTGTGTACATTCCGAAACCGGCGTACCGTTCATTTCCATCCCCTCCGATCCTGGTCTCCCGCCTTCAGAGCTGAGACCGCTCTTATATAATTGTAATGATAACACAGAACCGTCGGACTTTGAAATGAAAGGCAGTGTATTCTTTTTTTCAATAATCTGACGTACGGCGGCTCCGGGCGGTCCGGAAGGAAGGGAGAAAATATAATGGGAAAGATGTCAGCACCCGAGAGCAGAACGAGGACCGGCAGGTGCTCGCGATGAAAGGACTCTCGATTCCCGAGTTGAATTTGTTCATTGACAAGCAGTCCGGCAAAAGCTTTGACCGGCCGGAGTACCGCAGAATGATGCAGTGTTTAAAGGAAGATGATCTTATCTATGTAAAAAGCATTGATCGACTGGGGGCGGAACTATTCCGAAATTCCGGATCAGTGACGGATTCTGACAAAAGAGAAAAAAGCCGACATTGTCGTGCTCGACATGCCCCTGCCAGACACGCGCCGTGGCAAGGATCTGATGGGCACATTCCTCAGCGACATCGTGCTGCAGGTGCTGTCCTTCGTTGCAGAAAACGAACGTGCCAATATCCGCCAGCGTCAGGCCGAGGGAATAGCAGCCGCAAAAGTCAGAGGCGTCCGCTTCGGGCGTCCGCCGCACCCGCTTCCGGATAACTTCGACCTGATCTATCAGTTATGGAAAAGCAAAAAAAGCCACCGGCACATCCGCTGCAAAGCAATGCGGTATGCCGCTCTCCACATTCCGTTACCGCGCGCAGATATGAGCAGTCCAGGCAGATGTAAATAATTTGTACATAAAAGTGTGACAGATCGTAACTATTTACGAATGAAGCAGATCCTGTACGCTTCCTCCGGAATTTAATTACGACGTATTTTGAGATAACAGATGAAGAATGAAGGAGAATGTAATGATATCAGAAGAGCAGGTAAAAGCTCTCAACAAGGTGAAAGAGCTCACAGATACCGGCGTTTTCACCAAAGAAGAGTTTGAAAAGAAGCGGGCCGAATTTCTAAACACAGAGGTCAAAACGGACGAAGCGGATACTCAAGACAATTCACTTTGGGCTGTGTATGGATTTTTCATTCCTCTTTTCGGTTTGATCTTATGTCTTCCGTGACAGACAAAGTTTCCAAACCGCACGAAATCTCTAATTAAAGGTTCAATAGCCGGTTCGATTGCCGGCCCGGTAATTGGCTTATTGGTTATGATATCCTTTATGGGCAATTTGGGCAGTTATTAAACTCCGCTTGTAAAAAAACCCCCTGTACCTCATCGGCACAGGGGGGTTCATTATCTGACTTATGCAGCCGGTTCTACGCGTATTCCTCGAGGGCTTTCTTGTCCTCTGCGCGTTTCTCCGTGATGGTTTGTTCGACCATCATGTCCTTGACCTTCATCAGTCTGGACTGGTTACCTCTTTCGTCCTCGTCGAGCTTCATCTTGATGTACTTGATAGTCTCCTGATAGTTCGGGATCTTTACGTACTCCAGCGCGTTTACTCTTCTTCTGGTCTTCTCGATCTCGTCAGCAAGCAGCTGAGCCTGCTTTTCCTTAGCTGCCAGTTCGAGCAGCTTCGGGAACAGCTCCGTGAGCTTTTCGATCGATTTATCCAGTTCACCGGAAGTCGTCGCAAAACCGTACGGATATGCGTCGCCCACATTGGACTGCTGACGTTCGAAATCGAATTCCGGGACATTGACGCTCATGACGTTTTTCTCGGACGCGATGAGCTTTACGCTCTGCTTCGGATACATCAGCGCTTCTTCCAGCATCTCCGGGGTCATGACGGCCCGCGCGACGTTGAAGCTGGCATACACATCTTCCAGCATCGGTTCCACTTCTTCGCGCAGTTTCTTATTCTCCCGCGCGAGGTCGAGGAAGAGCTTCATCAGCTCATCCCGCTTATCTTTCATAAGCTTGTGACCTTTGATCGCGACCTTCAGCTGACCTTTGAGCTTTGACAGGACCATACGAGTCGGATTTACATTCAATCTCGCCATATCATCATCCCTTTCTCAAAGTGTGCGTTACGCTTCGTAGTACTCGTCCAGATATTTCTCTTTGACACGCTTAAGTTCGGAGCGCGGCATCATGCGAAGCAGCTTCCAGCCGACTTCCAGCGTCTCTTCGATCGAACGGTCGGTCTCGTAACCCTGATTGACGTATTCCTCTTCAAAGCGATCCGCAAACTGTGCGTACAGCTTATCGACGTCGGACAGCGCTGCTTCGCCGAGGATGGACATCAGCTCTTTGCACTCTTTACCTCTCGCATAGAGCGCGAACAGCTGGTTCAGAACATCCGCGTGGTCTGCACGGGTCTTTCCTTCGCCGATACCCTTATCCTTCAGACGGGACAGGGACGGCAGTACGTCGATCGGCGGAACGATGCCCTTACGATACAGATCTCTGGACAGAATGATCTGTCCTTCGGTGATGTATCCGGTCAGGTCCGGGATCGGGTGCGTGATATCATCTTCCGGCATGGATACGATCGGGATCATCGTAATGGATCCTTCTACGCCCTTCTTCTTGCCGGCTCTCTCATACATGGTCGCCAGGTCGGTGTACATGTAGCCCGGATATCCACGGCGTCCAGGGACTTCCTTACGCGCTGCGGAAATCTCACGAAGAGATTCCGCGTAGTTCGTGATATCGGTGATGATGACCAGTACGTGCATGTGCTTCTCGAATGCGAGATACTCTGCCGCGGTCAGCGCCATACGCGGTGTAGCGATACGCTCTACCGCCGGGTCATTCGCCAGGTTCAGGAATACAACTGTACGGTCGATGGATCCGCTGCGGCGGAAGTCGTTGATGAAGAAGTCCGCTTCTTCGTAGGTGATACCTACTGCAGCGAATACTACCGCGAAGTTGGAATCCGAACCGAGTACTTTAGCCTGTCTCGCGATCTGCGCCGCGAGGTTTGCGTGCGGAAGACCGGATCCGGAGAAGATCGGCAGCTTCTGTCCACGTACCAGCGTATTCAGTCCGTCGATTGCGGATACACCGGTCTGAATGAATTCCGACGGGTACTCTCTGGCCGCCGGGTTCATCGGCAGGCCGTTGATGTCCATGCTGGCGTCCGGAATGATTTCCGCGCCGCCGTCGATCGGGTTGCCCATGCCGTCAAATACACGGCCCAGCATATCCATCGATACCTTCAGTTCCGTTCCGTGTCCCAGGAAACGGACCTTGCTCTCTTCAATATTCAGTCCGGCGGAATCTTCGAACAGCTGAACGACTGCATTGGTACCGTTCAGTTCCAAAACCTTGCAGTGCCGGATTTCGCCGTTCGCCAGCTCGATCTCGCCGAGCTCATCGTAACCTACACCTTCAACGCCTCTGACGACCATCAAAGGGCCGGCTACTTCCGAAATTGTCTTATATTCTCTTATCATTCGGCTTCACCTGCTTCCTTAATCAGTTCATCGATCGAATTCTCCAGCTCGCTGACTACCTTATCGTAAGCCGCGTCGACATCCTTCTCTTCGTGATATTTGAAACGTCCGATTTCTTCTCTGACCGGAAGCGCTGCGATCTTGTTGAAGTCTGCTCCGGCATCTAAGCCCTTCAGGCCCTCCTTGTAGTAGCGCAGGATCAGATCCATCATCTTGTACTGCTTGTTCATCGACGAGAAAGTATCGATTTCGTGGAACGCGTTCTGGTGCAGATAGTCCTCACGAATCATCTTGCAGGTCTCCATCTTCAGACGGTCAACCTTCGACAGGCCGTCGACACCGACCAGCTGGACGATTTCATTCAGCTCGGCTTCTTCCTGCAGCAGTCTCATTGCCTGAGCGCGGTGAACCGGGAACTCCTTGTTCACGTGCTCTCCAAACCACTTGTCCAGACGATCCGAATACAGCGAGTAACTGTTCAGCCAGTTGATGGCCGGGAAGTGTCTCGCGTGAGCGAGGTTCGCATCCAGTCCCCAGAATACCTTTACGATACGCAGGGTTGCCTGAGATACCGGCTCGGAAATATCGCCGCCCGGAGGGGATACAGCTCCGATCGCGGAAAGCGATCCGATTCTGTGATCTTTGCCAAGGCACACGACCTTACCAGCTCTTTCGTAGAACTGAGCCAGACGGGAAGCCAGGTACGCCGGGTAACCTTCTTCGCCCGGCATCTCTTCCAGACGTCCGGACATTTCACGAAGCGCCTCTGCCCATCTGGATGTGGAGTCCGCCATCAGCGCGACGGAGTATCCCATGTCTCTGAAATATTCTGCAATTGTGATACCGGTGTATACCGAAGCCTCACGAGCAGCTACCGGCATATCGGATGTGTTTGCGATCAGCACCGTACGTTTCATCAGGGATTCGCCGGTCTTCGGGTCAACCAGTTCCGGGAACTCCATCAGTACTTCTGTCATCTCGTTTCCACGTTCGCCGCAGCCGATGTAGACTACGATATCCGCTTCCGCCCACTTCGCGAGCTGGTGCTGTACAACCGTCTTGCCGGAACCGAACGGTCCAGGGACAGCCGCAACGCCGCCCTTTGCGATCGGGAACATCGTGTCGATTACACGCTGTCCGGTGATCAGCGGTTCGTCCGGAGAAAGCTTTTCTTTGTATGGCCTTTCCACACGCACCGGCCATTTCTGCATCATTTTTGCTTCGTGATCCTGACCCTTGTCGTCCGTGATCACTGCGATCACTTCGTCTACCGTGTGCTTGCCGCTTTCGATGCTTTTAACTTTGCCCTGTACTCCGTACGGAACCATGATCTTCTGCGTTACCGCTACAGTTTCTTCAACGGTACCGAGCACATCACCGGCAGCGACCTCGTCGCCGATCTTCGCAACCGGCACGAACTCCCACAGCTTCGAATGGTCCAGCGCCGGCTCCGAAACACCTCTCGTGATGTTGGTGCCGTATTTCTCCAGCAGTACCGACAGCGGCCGCTGAATACCATCGTAAATCGTCTCGATCAGTCCAGGTCCGAGTTCTACAGACAGCGGCATTCCGGTCGTTACGACCGGCTCACCCGGCTGCAGACCCGCGGTCTCTTCGTACACCTGAATGGACGCATTGCCGTCACGCATTTCGATGATCTCGCCGGTCAGGCCCTGATTGCCGACCTTGACTACATCGTGCATATTGGCCTGGCCCATGCCAGATGCTACAACAAGAGGTCCGGATATCTTTACGATTTTACCTTGATCCATTATATCTACCTCCATTACTCATCGCCAAATAGTATGTCAGCACCGACTGCCTTCTCCACGGATCTCTTCACATTCGTGAGGCCCATGCCATAACTGCCGTCGATTCCCGGGATCGGTACAATCGCCGGAATTCTCAGGTCTGCATATTTTGCGATTTCAGTGTCTATTTCTTTAAAATATTTTTCCGTAATGTAGATGATTCCGTAATCATCCTTCACAATCTGGTGAAGTGTCCTGGCGGCTTCCTCCTTCGAAGTGCACGCAAACGCATCCAGGCCGAAGACTTTGAAGCCGAGAACACTATCGGGATCCCCGATGATTCCTATCTTACTCATATGTCTCCCTCATCCTTTCCATGATGACTGCCGGATCCATTCCGGCCTGCTTGCCGGTCATAAGGATTCGGATGCACTTGATTTCCATCTGCCGCGATACCAGAAATGCTACCAGCGGCTCCACGCCGAAGGTGATGTGCTTCGCTTCGCGGACGTGATCCATCAGCAGATTGTCGCAGAGCTTCTCGAGCAGGGTAAAAGTACCGTTCTTCTCGATCGACTCTCCGCCTTCGCTTACTGCGTCGTGAACCGCATACGGCTCAAAAGACACCGCCGCCTGCTTGTAATCCTCTTCGTAACCTTTGAGGAAAGGCTGCAGATCCACATTGCCGCCCGGCACGAACACGTCGCTGAAATAAGACCACGGCTGCTTCATCTTCCGCACACGCGCGAAAGTCTTCACATTCACCGTATCGATCCACAGCTTCACATACTCCTGCACAAATTCATTTCCGGATTCCTCCGCTGTCCGGCGGATATCCAGGAAACAGTATTTGTCGCAGATGAAGTCGATCGCCTGCGGGTCCTTTGTTCTTGCATGATTGTCGATTGCCTCGTCCAAAGCCTGACCCATGTATTCCGTCAGTTCCATCTTGTTGCGCTCGTTCACGTAAATCGCCATTTTGTCCGGTTCAATCGTGCCGTTGCCCATCAGGATATCCCGTCTGTCAACACCCAGAGCCTCTGCCTTCAGCAAGACCTTAATGTTATGATAATCCTCCTGATACGAGAAGATGTTGAACAGAGGATTCTCCTTGCTCAGCTCCCGAATCTCTGCAAACAGATCTCTCTCTGCCTGCTTGAGGACCGACTCATAATTGTCAGCCTTGATCGCATTGCCTTCAGTACCGTAACCAGCGTCCTGCAAGACTTTTAATACATCGTCGATATTTTTAGATTCTGCCATAGTGCGGAACTGCTCACTGGTCAGAAGCTTCTTTTCCATGCTTCTGATGCGGGCAGTTGCAAATATGTAATCAGCTCCCAAAATACGCGCCTCCTTTCTGGTTAATTTCGTTACTCAGGCTATTTGAACAGCATTCCGGCGATTTCCGTCGTCAGTTCGCTCTTTGCGTTCTCCAGCAGCTTTTCGAATGAAGCATTATAGGAAATGTTTCCCTGTCTGAGAATGCAGCCTCCACTGATGTCCGCGGTGTCTTCTCCGACGCGCAGCTTTGTGCCTGCAAGCGCCTCCGTCAGCTTCGCGCCAATGCGGTCTTTGTCACCGCTGTTCAGCAGGATTTCGCCGGACTGGTCCTTGAATTCCGAAACCTGTCCCATGATCAGCTGCACGTATTTCGCGTCTTCCAGCTTAAGAAGCTGATTCATCGCGTCACGGAAGCAGCTGTCGATCACTTCCTGCTTCGCGGCCAGCTGCATTTTTCTTGCATCCAGATCCGCAACCGATGAGCGTCTCGACTTCAGAACTTCCGCATCGGTTTTGGCGTTCGCCTTAAACTTTGCGATGACTTCATCCGCCTGACGGCGCGCATCGTCAAGAGTCGCTTTCCTGGCGGCTTCCGCCTGTGCCCGCTGATCGTCAGAATAGGCTTTGGCCTCATTCATGATTCTTTCAGTGATGGACTCTATACTCATAGTCACCGTTCCTTTCTATATACAATCTGATACGTTTCACCCGGCGTCTAGCCAACAGTGACTCCGTTGTACATAAGGAACGACATGATGAATGCGAGGATCGCGTAGGTCTCTACCATTACAGCGTAGATAATCGCGTTACCGAGTGCTCCGTCCTTCTTCGAAATGAGCATGATACCAGCAGCAGCAGCTTTTCCCTGAGTCAGTCCGGAAACGATGCCGACAACGCCGATCGGAATGCCTGCGAACAGGAACGCGAGCCCCTGAGTCGTGGATACTGCAGCGAGATTGCCGCCGAGGATGCCGATCTTGGTCAGAATCATGATCGCAATTACCATTCCGTAAATACCCTGGGTACCAGGCAGCGCCTGCAGAACCAGCGTGGAACCGAAGCTTACGCCCTCACCGGACATTACGCCGTCCGCCGCTTCACCGGCGAGACCAACACCAAGAGCACTACCGACACCGGCGCAAGTCGCGATTGCCGCGCCCAATACTGCTAATGCTAAACCTAAAGTCATTTTATTTGCCCTCCTCAAAAATATTGATGTACTTAGTGTCCTTGCGGAACGGCTCGAATGCTCTGCCGCCGCCTTCATAGAACCTGCCAAAGAATTCCACATACTGCAGTCTGCAGGAGTGAACGAATGCGCCCAGCGCGTTGATCGCAAAATTCATCGTGTGCCCCAGCAGTGCGATAACGATGAACACGATCACGCCGACAACTCCTTTTCCAGCCATTGAAGCCAGGAAGTTGAATACCTGCGCGATCGACGTCGACGCGAGTCCCAGACCCAGCAGTCTGGAATACGAAAGAATATCCGAAAGATTTCCGGTGATTCCGCTGTACAGATCCCAGATACCCAATGCCTTGCCGACACCTTTGTTCACGATGATCGGAAGAATCATTGCTGCTGCAACACCGATCAGCGTCATAATCTTGCCGACGTGAGGCATTCCTGCGGATACCCTTCCGCCGAAAATCCACATGATGATTCCCAGCACGATCAGATACCATGCAAAATCGTCCTTGCACGCTTCCAGGAAACTGCCTCCCCTGATCTTCTCATAAGCATCGATGGCCATACCTACAAACAGGTGAACCACACCGATTCCACATGAGAATACGAGGAAAATCATCGGCTGCTTCGCCGGATCAAGCCAGAGCGGATTGATTGTCACGGTCTTTCCGAAGAATGTATTCGCCACGACCGGGATCATATCGCCGAAGATGCTGCCGAACATCACTCCCCAGAACACACTGGAGAAGCCGCTGTAGAAAAGCACCTTCATCAGCTTGTACGCTCCGCCCTCGTAGAGCTTGCCTTTCTTCAGAATCAGCCCCGTTCCGAGAATCAGGAGAATACCGTATCCGACATCTCCGAACATAATTCCGAAGAAGATAATGTAAAAGAACGCATAAATGGACGTCGGATCCACTTCATGGAAACTCGGAAGCGAATACATATTCGTGATGAATTCGATCGGCGTGAAGAACTTGCTATTCTTCAGGCGGACCGGAACATCATCATCCTCTGCAGGTTCCGACACCTCATAAAAGCAGGTGTATTTGTCCAGCATGCTGCCGACACTGTCCACTGCCGCAGTCGGTACCCATCCATCGAAGGTGAACGTCTCCTCCGTGGTGAGCAGTTTGCTGCGGACTTTCGCCGAATCGCGCCGCACAACACAGACATCATGGAAGTATTCGATATCCTCCTTGTAGTCGGCCTTGTCACGGATCTTCGCGATCAGTTCTTCTTTCTTCTGAGTAAGTTCAGCGATCTTCGCGTTCGCCGCCTCGATGTTCTCTTTGACGGTTCCGGTCAGTTCACCGAGTCCTGCATTCGTGTAACCCGAGGATTTGACGATGTCCATCACCTTCTCCTCGTCCTCCTTGAAATACCACAGACTGACATATGTCTGATCTGCGTCACTGTCAAGGGATTCCAGCTCACATGCAAGTCCGGCGCCTGCCAGCTCTTCGCTGATCTTCGCCACATCTGCTACAGGCGGAAGCACACCCAGTCTGAGCCTGAGCCGAGCCGTCTCCGTCTCTTCCAGCGGGAGCTCATAACTCTGCCACGGATTGAGAGATGTAATCAGAGCATTCCCTGCGTTCTCTTCCGCATACGCATTCTGGAGCTGCTCATTCAGGCCGATGACCTCAAGCGCTTCTGCTTCAAAATGATCCGTATTCGAAACCATCGCCTCGTAGTCAGATCTCGACACCGGAGACCGTCTGCCGAAAAGCGCGTTCTTCAGCTTGCAGTACTGCTCGAGAACGCTCCTTGCAGAATCCGCTTCCGCAATCTTCTTCTCGTACACCGAAACATTCTCTTCGTCGCCATCCTTGACGACCAGCTTGTTCCAGTCTTCGTCCTGCAGCTTGTCCGCGCCGTTCGTGATCTCCACGACGCCAAGATCCATCAGCTCCTTGAGCAGACTCTGCTTCTCGTCGTTCATCCCTATAACAGATAGTTTCTGCATCTTAACTATTGCCATAAGAACCCACTACCTTTCCAACGATAGTATCAACAACACTGCTCTTTTTCGCTTCCGCAGCGCTCTTGATCTTTTCGCAAGCCTGCTGTTCCGCATCAATCTTGACCTGATAGATCTTCCCAGCCTCTTCTTCTGCCTTGGCGATCATTGCTTTGTACTCGGATTCGGCGTCCTTCTCTGCCTGATCCAGCAGAGCTTTCGCTTCCTTCTTGCCGTCAGCAACGATCTGAGCCGCCTCATCGTCTGCGGATTTTCGCATCTTGTCCGCTGCCGACTCGGCTTCTCTAACCTTTTCAATACCTGCTATCGACATAAGCTTCTTCCTTTCTGCACAGCCGAAAAGGCCGTACGTATTATGTATCAAGATTATATCATTCGATGTATCGCAATTCAAACACAGCCCGGCAGACGATTCGGCTGACTCCGTTAAAAGTCTGCCCAGCACGGTCAAAACTCTTTGACAAAGTTCTGACTAATTGAAAAGATATACACTGGATGATATAAGCATGAACACCACCATTACGGCGATCAGCACCAGAGACATAATTCTGGCGACTTTGTTGACGCGAGTGCGGTTCGTCGCGAACCCGGTTGCGCCTGTCTTGTTGCCGGTATCCACGGTCTTGTCTTTCATTCTCTTCTTATTCTTATTATACTTAGATGACACGATATCCTCCTTCGACAGATATAGTTATTATCATTATAGCCGCGATCTTGTTTTTTGCAACAGATTGATGTGACGGATTTGTCGTTTAATTAATATTTTTTTAACGATTCTTTCACGGACTTTGTGGAAATTCTGTGAAGATTATGTCAACCTTTTTTTCATGTACAAAAAACATTCAACTCCTCATTTCCTGCATCTCCGGCATCCCTTTGATTTAGGGTATTCCGCGCATCTTGATTTTCGAAATACGAGAAGTGTTTCCGTATTCTGAATACAATACTGAATCGCTTATATTTTAACAATTTCAGATGTTTACTCAACCGATTATTAATTTTTTTATTCACGAGCCCATTAACCTGCGCATCTGCGCTCCGGTTACTATATGAAAAGGGCGGCGGCATCGATATCATCTGACATCCGACGCCGCCGCCCTGATTTTCATATTACCGGACTATTTCGGCCGGTGGAAGAATCCTTTTTTCTCATAAGGTTCGCTGATATATCCCTCGAGCTTGTATCCCATCTGACCGAGCTGATACTTCAGCTCCTCTCTCGGAATATCCTGCTCTGCGATGATCTCGCACTCACCTTTGACGTGTGAGGATTTCACCTTCTTGACGGGAAAATTCTTCCGAACGAGATCATTAATGTGAGTCTCGCACATGTTGCACTGCATCCCGTCGATTTTAGCAATAATTTTCCTCATCGAACGCTCCCTTCTTAAAATCCTGCAGCAGATTTACGAAGCAGCGCTTATCTGGTGCCGTTCTTCGCTGAATGGGAATGACAGCTCCCGCTCATCGCGCATGTGGAGCAATCGAATCCGCAGGATTTGCGTCCGGCCTTGTGCTCCCGGATCATGTACCGGATCACAACGCCGACGAGCGCTGCGATAACAAGGATCACAATTACATTGATCATACGGAACTCCCTCCTTTCTGTTGCTGAGCCGCTGAAGGCGGTTCTACTTGAAAAAACTGATTACAATTCGTACAGCGACGACCATCAGTACGACGATTCCCGCCAGTACAACTGCATCTACTGTATTAACCATTTTATGCCACTCCTCTTTCCAACTCAAGCTGATTTCTGCGCTTGTTCGGATCCGGACGGAAGAGCATGTAGCATCCGAATGCCAGAATCACTGCCGCTACAATTGTCCCGATTCCGAACGAAAGCTCTCCGGTGAACAGTCCGCCGAACTGATAAATCATCAGCGAGATGCAGTATGAAGACACGTTCTGGAAGATGATCGCATACCAGAAGAATCTGCGGTTGTTGAGTTCCTTCGCGACACTGGAGATCGCTGCCAGGCAAGGCGAATCGAACAGGTTGAATGTCAGGAACGATACAGCGGAGATCGCAGTCGGGAAGAACGCGTCAAACGCTGTTCTGAACGAAGCCGAGTAGTTCTCGATCTCGCCGAGTCCGGACAGTACGCCCATCGTCGAAACGATACCTTCTTTTGCGACGAAGCCGGAAAGGGACGAAGCAACGGCCTGCCATGTTCCGAATCCCAGCGGACGGAACAGAATCGCCAGCGCACCGCCGATTCCCGCGAGCAGGCTGTCTTTTGCTTCGACCAGTCCGAAGGATCCGCCGGCAAATCCGAAGGAGGCCAGGAACCACATTACAACACAGCACAGGAAGAGGATCGTTCCGGCCTTCTTCAGGAATGCCCATACTCTCTCCCACACGCTGAGAAGAACGCCCTTCATCGACGGCGCGTGGTAATTCGGAAGTTCCATAACAAACGGTGCTGGTTCACCGGCAAACATCTTTGTCTTCTTCAGAATGATGCAGTAAATGATTACAAGCCCGATGCCCATGAAGTACATCAGCGGCGCCACCCACGGCTTTCCGCCGGTCAGATATCCGGCAATCGTCGCGATGACCGGAAGCTTTGCTCCGCACGGAATGGTGGTTGTCGTCATCATCGTCATTCGGCGGTCTTTTTCGTTCTCAATCGTACGGGTTGCCATGATTCCCGGTACTCCACAGCCGGAGGAAATCAGGAACGGGATGAAGCTCTTTCCAGAAAGTCCGAAACGGCGGAAAATACGGTCCATAATGAACGCAACTCTCGCCATGTATCCGCAGTCCTCAAGCAGTGCGAGAAAGAAGAACACGATTGCCATCTGCGGCGCGAATCCGATCGGTGCTCCGATACCGTTGATAATACCATCGCAGACCATCGACACAATCCATCCGGACGCACCTGCATTCGTCAGAGCGTTTTGAACGGCATCATGAATGCCTGCGACAAGCACATCATTCGTCCAGTCTGTCGCGATTGTTCCGAGTGTCGATACCGAAATGTAGTAGACCAGGAACATGACGCCTGCGAAAAGCGGCAGGGCCAGCCATCGGTTGGTGACGATCCGGTCGATCCGGTCGGACAGCGTCAGCTTCTCGGCGCCACTCTTTTTATCAATGGTTCTCGGAATGATCTTGTTGATGTATGCATAACGCTGATTGATGATGATGCTCTCGGAGTCATCGTCCATCTCCGTTTCGCAGTCCCTGATATGGCCTTCGATATGCTCCATCAGCTTCGGGTCCAGCTTCAGATCCTCGATGACTTTCTCATCCTGCTCGAAAAGCTTGACCGCATAGTAGCGGATGTTCTCCGGATCGACGATGTCCTGTATCGATTCCTCGATATGAGCAAGCGCGTGTTCCACGCTTCCGGTGAATACATGCGGAGCTTCTGCTTTCTTCCGGCTCTTTGCAACCGCGATCGCCTGGCGGATCAGCTCGTCGCCGCCTTCGCCCTTCAGCGCACTGATCGGAACGACGCCACATCCCAGTTCTTCGCTCAGCTTCTCGACATTGATCTTCTGTCCGTTCTTCCGGATGATGTCCATCATGTTCAGCGCGATGACAACCGGAATGTTCAGCTCCAGCAGCTGCGTTGTCAGATACAGGTTACGTTCGATGTTCGTCGCATCGATGATGTTGATGATCGCATCCGGTTTCTCCTGAACCAGATACGTCCGACTGACCACTTCCTCCATCGTGTACGGGGAAAGGGAATAAATCCCCGGCAAGTCCTGAATCGTAATGGACTTGTCGGTTTTGAGCCGACCGTCCTTCTTCTCGACGGTGACGCCCGGCCAGTTGCCGACGTACTGATTGCTGCCGGTCAATGCGTTGAACAGTGTGGTCTTACCACAGTTCGGGTTGCCGGCTAAGGCAATTTTGATATTCATAATCTCTCCTTCAATCTTTCTTCATTCAATTCGCATTCGTCTGTTCCGCGGTCGTCAGCCTGTGCTGTCTCAAATTAGTCGCGATTAATATCAGTTCATTATGTCTAACCTTTGATGTAAAAAAATATAACCGGAACTGGCCGCGTGCAACGAATTCATTACATCTCGATTTCGATCAGCTCCGCATCCATCTTCCGAACGGAAAGCTCATATCCTCTGACGGTAAGCTCCATCGGATCCCCCAGAGGCGCAACCTTTCGCACGTAGACCTCAGTGCCCTTCGTGAGGCCCATGTCCATGATTCTTCTCTTGGTCTGACCGACTCCATCGATCTTTTTGATCGTTCCGGTCTTGCCGACCGGCACTTTGTTCAGCGTCGTAACACTCATGCAGATCTCCCTTCTTTAGTTGTAATGTGTAATATTTTGATCCCGTGCTGTGGGAAAATAACGATGTGATTCAGCGGCCGCGTGATCAGATGATGATCCTGTTGGCCATGCTCTTGCTCAAAGCGACTTTGGCGCCGTGGACCTGCAGAATCATGCTGCCCTCGATCTCCTTGATCACCTTGACCTCCGCGTCAACAACAAAACCCAGTTCTGCCAGATGATTGCGGACTGCGTCGCTTCCCAGAATCTTCTTGATATATACCACATCACCGGTATTTGCCATTGTAATCGGCATGGTTCCCTCCTCTGGCGGATCAGCTCCGGTGCTTTCGCTTCCGAAGCAAATCACCTCACGTCAAGTTTGTTAGTTCTGTTTAACTAACTATCGTAAGTTTATACTAACCAGTTGAATATGTCAAGACATTTTATCCGATTGGCGCTGTTCCATTTATTGAACAAATTCGCTGTGAGTTCCGCGCGGCGCTGCTTCTGAGAAATTCACGGCACTTCACAGCGTCTCTCGGTGCTGCGTCGGCCGGTTCGATTTCGAACCGGCGGCGGAAAGGAATTATCCCCGCTCCTGCAGAAGTTTCTTCAGTGCCGAAGCACTGCTGGAATGCAGCCACTCGATCGGCACATTCTGCCGCTTCGCTTCTGCAGTTGCGCTCATCATCATCTTGTGGGAAACCGTACCCGTGAACATCACCAGAAGATCCGGGCACCCGATTTTCTTCCCGACATTTCCGCGCTCCTTCGTGAAAACCTTTGCTTTCTTGTATCCATTCTGCTTGCAGATTTCTCTGTATTGACACTCCATACATTCGTTTCCGCCGACGATGACGATATTCTTCATTAGATCTCCTTTTCTTCTGATTCCAGTCCACACACGCCAGAAAGTTAGAGTCTACTAACCATCAGGTTAAAAAAATACGAACTCCCTCAGCCTCTTGCAGCCGAGGGAGCGTCTCTGCACCGAAAAAACGGTGCAGAGACCAGCCATGTGTTACGCAGTTAGTTTCTTCTAACTACGTATAGTTTAATGAGTTTAACTTGTTTTGTCAACGAAAAATTCGGTTTTTCCGGATCTATCTTGACACTTTCCACGGATAGGAAAGAAACACCGTCACAAGTGCTGTAGAATAATCGCTGATCGCGGTCATCTTCCGGAGCAGGTGGCTGCTGTCATCCACCATGACGAACCATTTCGGCTCAAGCTCCGGAAAATACTTCCGGCGGATCGTGTCGATCACCAGGGTTTTTTCCTCTGCACGGAACACTTCATCCTGCACAAAGCAGACGTGGCTCGCCGGAATTCCGTAGACGCGCTCGCACATGCTGATTTTTTCCTTCTCACGTCCCTCCATCTCGACGGAGCAGACAAAAATCCGGTCCGTCCCATGGCGGTCGATATAATCCTTTATGGCCGGCAGCGCTTCCACCTCGGAATAGATATCTCTCGTCTTCGCCATTTCCCGCAGCCCGCTGCAGGTGCTCATCTGATCGAGATTCGATCCGTCCATGCCCTTCGGCATCAGCGTCCGCTCGCCGTAAGTGTATTCCGTCAGTGTCCCATCGATGTCGAAAATCACGACCGCCCGCGGATCCGATAGAATCTCTTTGACTGTGTGCATAGAATCTCCTTTCTGACTGCACTGGCCGGTCTGCAGATTACCGGCTCAGCGCGATGGCTTTATCGCAATTATCGGTCACCGGCAGCTCCGCCGCGACGGTCGCGCGATTGATTTCAATCTTGTAGTCCTTATGGCTCAGGCAGTACACCGGATCCTCCGTGCCAATCGAAACGACCAGACGATGTCCCGGCGCCAGCGTATATCTTGTCGCATTCATATAGACATGATACGAGTGGTATTCTCCGATCTCTGGAACGATGCATGCCTCCGCCGTCTCCGGCGCGTAACCGGATTCCGGGTTGCAGAGATCGACATACGCTCTTGTGATGACGCTGTATTTCCGGTTCACCGTCGCAAATTCGGATTCGTCCAGCGCATCCAGCGCTCCGCCGTTCGGAAATCCGCCTTCCCGGACCACCTTCATCGGCACCACGTTGCGCTGCGGATCGGAAGCGGCGATCGAATCAAACGGCTCATCGCAGACATCGCATAGCAGCACGGTCATCTTCAGGTCATCCTGCCTTCCCGCCGATGTCCCGAGGGAAAAAGTCAGCTTGTCGACGTTATTCACATTTTCCGCATGGAATCCGGTTTCCGGGTCTCCGCCGGCAAGCGCCGCCTTGAAATCAACCCGGACGGTTCCCTGAATCGTAATCTCTTCTTCCAACGGCCGCGTGATATTCCGCATATTCATATTCGTGTCGCTGGTGCTCATCCGCTCGTTAAAATTTTCGCTGCAGATATCCGCTGCCGCCCAGTCGGTGTCGATCGTGTCGATGCCGGACGAGATGCTCTTCAGTAAAAGGCGCTTCCCGGTCTCCCACGATTCCGCGGTCTCCCATATGTGCTGGTTCCGGTTGTTCTGAACCAGAAGCGCCGGCATGTCCTCAGCCCCGTTATCGACATCGTAGAGATAGTGCGACATCCAGCGGTTCACGATATCCTCGTAGAATTCTCCGCTGACCCGGATGCCATAGCCCTTGTTCTGCATGGCCGGTGTCATATGCGGACCCTGATGCAGGATCAGTTTCACCGTCTGCTCGGCCTGCTCGAAGGAATGAAGCATCATTTCAAACTGCTTGGTCGACACGTTCTCATCGTGCAGCCCGTGCACGATCAGCGCGCTGCACCGGATCCCACCCGCCGCCAGCGTGTAATTGCCGTCTTTCCAGAATTCGCTGTAATCCGTTCCGTACTTCATCTGCTCGAGGCTCAGTGCGTGATGAAAAGCATCCATTCTTGCCTTCATCTCCGCGGTCAGCTCACTGTCGCTGTACCGGCTGGTGCAGTAATAGGAAAGGAAACTGTTGAGCATTTCCTCTGCCCAGTATCGCTGCGCGCCCTGCTGGTTCTGCTGGCTGTACCAGTCCGCGATGCCCGCCACCGGAACGATCGTCGCGAGCCCCGGCACACCCGTCGTCGCAACGGCAAAAGGCATTGTGCCGGCATACGACCGGCCGGTCATGCCGACATTCCCGTTCGACCAGTCCGCTGCAGTGGTGACGGTGCCGGTCCGATCGGTATACCCGACGCGATCCCCATGGAGCCATTCGACGACCGCCTTAAATGCATCCCGCTCATAATGCGAGCCGACATATTCGAACCCGTCCGATCCCAGCGTACCGAATCCGGCGCTGGTGACCACAGCAAATCCGCGGACGAGATAATAGTTATAATTGTCGATGTTCTCATAGCACATCGAGCCGCCGTTTCCTTTGTCCGGAAAATACCAGTCGGCCGGATCTGCCGCTTCCGCTGCTTCCAGCGCAGAGATTTTTCCGGTAGGAACAGTCGGTGCTGCCTCATTGTCCAGATCCTCGTTCAGCCGGAACGGCGGATATTCCCTGCTGTCCACTTCTTTCATATGGTCGTATCCGTCTGCGTTGATGCCGGCGCAGTACGGCCGCGCCTCATATACCGTCGCAGCCTTGTAATGGCCCTCTGCCGCGCTGCGCGGAACCTGTACAAAAGCTTTGACACGATCTCTCCTGCCGTCACCGTCTACATCGTAGTCCGTTTCAATATAGACGCAGTAACGCACGATTGCAGAATCTGCCGCGCAATATTCATCGCCGGTCTTGCCGTCCGTGAACGGAAAAACCGGCTGAGCCGCTCCATTTTCGAAAACCGGTATCTGATTGAATTCCTGACTCATCGTAATGACCTCCATCACCGGGCGCCGTCGAACCGTCTGTGGCTCCGGATGCCGCAGCGGACGCCTGTTAGCCCGTTTTTTCTATAATACTTGTATTCATTTTCACACAACTGCCGATTCGAGTCAACCGATCCGGCAGTTCATCCGAGTCAAAGGATGAAGATACGGACAATCGTACAGACAGGCCTTCTAGCGCCGATTCGCCTGTGCTGTGTAATGGAGTTCCGGACAGTACGGTCCGGTGATGCCGGGCTTCGCCGGGAACTCACGGGACCTTGCATCATCCGTAACAAAATCTTCACTTTAAATTGCTACTATTTGGATGCCGAGGAAATCAAGGCAAACTTCTTCGGATTGTTCTTTCTTAATTAATAATTGCGTTGTGACAAATCCCGCGGTTCCCCCATCCGCGGGATTTTCCTTTTTTGAAATTGCGGTTAAATAACAGAAGAGCCTCGGCTTTCAGAGATTATCTGATTGCCGCGGTTCTTCTTTCGCTTACACTATGATTCGCATAGTTTCTGCAGCTCTGAATATTCCAGCATTATGAATTCAAAGCGCCGGGGGATTTATTTTGTACTACTTTGTCCGGACCGTTTTGACTTTGGACCAGCTGCTGTAGTAATTGGTTCCTTTCACTTTTTTATAAGTGCGGACTTTTACGTAATACTTGCGGCCGGCCTTCAGCTTCTTCACGGTCTTCTTCGTCGTCTTATATGACTTTACGGTAGCAGTTTTCGTGCTCTTTTTCGAAAAGCTCTTCGATGTGCTGTAACGGATCTGGTAGCCGGTGACCTGCCTGGACTGTCTGCTCCAGGACACCTTGAAGGACTTGCTTCCTCTGGAAAGCTTCTTAATCGAGGTGCTCTTCGGAACGATCTTGAATGATGCGCTACCGGTTCCCTCATATTCACCCTTCAGCTTGACCGTCACTTTATACGTTCCGACATTCTTCCGTCCGGAAGCGTAGCTCACCGTGCAGCTGTCTTTTGACAGCTTCTCGCCGTCTGCAGTGACTGACACGGACGGTTTGCGGACTTTGCCGTTATAGGTGTACGTCTTCGTCGAGAGCGTGACTTTCGGGGTCACCTTCTTCGTCGGCTTAATCGTGTATGTCGTCCATCCGTGCGCCGGTACGAGATAGCGATCCTCACCATCTAATGTGATCTGTGTGCAGTCTGCCCCATCGCTCAGGACGTTTTCCGCCATGACGTGATATGTTCCAGCTTCGGATGGCGCAGAATCCAGCTTGTCGCCAGGCTTTCCGTTATTATCGGTGTAGTAAGTCAGTTTGAGATTGATTTTATCCTGAGGTACTTCTGTCTTGCCGATGTACGTGTGGAAATACGGTGTCAGATCATACGCTGTGCCGTTTGCGCAGAAGTCTTCGTCATAGGCTCTGCTCGTAATCGTGATATAGTCATAGCCATACCAGTACATGTAAATGTAGTTCAGCAGATCCATCCGCTGTGCGGCCTTGCCCTCTTCGTCCGGCGTGTATCCGGCGCTCTTCGAAGTCATCCGGTTCAGGAGTGTCTTCGCAGCATAATCCTTATTGTCCTTACCTACGTAGATGATTTTTCCTGAAATATCACCCTCTGTCACCTTATCGTCATTCACGATGACGATGGTGAAACGATTGTAGTCATCGCCGACATATCTTCCGATATAGTTTGCCGCTGCATCCGACTGGCGGGTCGGCTGAATTCTGCCGAAATCATCCCGCGTCAGCTGCATATAGGTATCCTTTGCCGGCGAATTTCCGATTCCGGATTCGTTTGACAGCGACTCTACTGTCGTGAAATTGAAATACTGCTTTGTTTCTTTGAAAGGCTCCGTATCCAGGATGTAATCGATGTACTCCTTAGCAAGCTTCTGGAACTCATCTTCTTCGTCCGCCGTAAAGCCTTCGCCTGTGATCGTCACATGCTTCAGGTTGTATCCGGTCGTCGCGCCCCAGTAATTCTGATCGTCATTGTTGACGACTTTTGTCTTGTTGAACTTGATTTTGAAGGTCTGTGAATCCTCGCTGACTTCCTTGCCGGTCTCTTTGTCATAGATTTTTACCGTTACCGTGTAATCTCCCGGCCGGACCGGCGCCTCATCGCTATCATATTTATCCTTCTGCTCCGTCGTATACGGCATTGTTCCGGTATAGTGAACTTTCGATGTATATTCTTTATCGTAGTCCACAGTAAAATCGACGTCAATCGGCTTGCCGTCGGATACTTTGTCCGAAACCTTAAGATCGATCAGATCCGGAAGTTCAATAGTGTATGTTCCCGTCTGGGTAGCGCTTCCATACGTGTCATTGCCGCTGAATGTGGCTTTAACCGTATACGTTCCGGCTTTTGACGGAGTACCGTCCACCTTGTTGCCGTCGGAATCTGTGTACTCCAGTTTCAGCGCGCCGCCCAGCTTGTCGCCCGTGGTCTCGTTTGTACCTTTCCGGATAATGAAGTATTCGCTCATGTCCTTTCCGGAATCGGATTCGTAGAAGCGATCCGCATATGGCTGGAAGAAAAGGTTCGTCACATTCGAAGCCTGCGAAATGCTCTTTCTGAGCTGCTCTTTGCAGACTTCACAGAACGGATGGTCTTTTCCGAGATACAGCATTTTGCAGTTCTCGCTCGGGTGATACCATCCTTTGCCTTCCACTGATGAATACGGATAAACGCCGACTCCGTTCTTTCCGACGAAACGCGCCCACTTGACTTTAGTCGGATCGGATTCCTGCGTCATGTTCACAAGATCTAGTTCGCGTAAGAAATTCCGGCCCAGTATTCGTCTGCCAGATTGCCGACCATGTGTCCCATCTCGTGAACCATGATTTCCTTGGCACTGGAATTGAGGGATGCCGCGCAGATCGTTCCGCCGCTTCCGCCGTATTTGTCGGAGTTAACGATGATCATCGAGTAATCTGTCGCCGGCATGTACTCCTTACGGAGCGCGCGCACTTTATCCATGCCCGGATCATCATCCGATTCCCCTTCAAATCCCAGAAGGCGTTCCATGCCGCTCACCCAGAAGCGTGTTCCGAAGAAGGTCTTTCTCGTGTCATTATTCGCCTCTTCGTAGCTGGTTGCGTCCTCGCCGATTGCGCCGGAATCTTCGGACTCTGTGCCCAGCGCATAGAATTTGATCGTCCTTGAATTCATCGTACGGAGAAGTTCCCATTACGTATTCCGCCGTCTTCCTGGCTTCCTCGTAGAACTTATCCTGCTGATCTTTCGTAAAACCATCGCCGAGAATCAGCAGCACGAACGCGTCCTCGTCCGCCAGAGACTCGTTGCCATAGACCAGCTTCAGTTCGCCGACCTTGGACTCATCAATGACGCTGTCGCTACTGTCATTCTTCGCTTCATCGCCGGATTCAGTCTCCGTCGACGCCGCGTCCTTCGCCGTTTCACTTTCCGCATTGTCAGTCTTGCTGCTTTCCTCTGTCGGATTCTGTGATGTATTATCCTTCGCACCGGCCGTCGTATCTTCCTGTGATGCATCCGGTTCCGGAATGCTCAGATCCGCCTTGGAGTTCTGCGATGCAGACTGCGTATTCTGCTGCGCAGACGGCGTGCTCTCTTCTGCAAAAGCATCCAGCGTGCCGAAAGTCGTTACGCACATTGTAAGTGACAGCACCACTGCAAGCAGTGCCGCCGGCTTCTTCCTGCCACGAGCGCGTTTCTTCTTCATCTTGTCTCCCCCTTTCCATGCCAATAGATTGCTGTTCTCTTCATCTTCATCGCGCACCTCCTTCTCAATGGAAACAATAGATTTGTAGTACTCTCGCCGTTTATTGTTCCCCCGGCATAAAAAAACGACTTCTTATAATTGGATTTTATGGTACTGAAATATAAGTGTCAACAGAATGCAAATGTGGCTGCTTAAACGTTTTTTATCTTGTCACCCGGAATTTGATAAACGATTTATTCGAGAGGATGCGTCCGGCTTCCCTTATGCAGTCTTTTTTACTAAGTTGCTCGTGTTCCAATGGTATTATCTGACTGTAAGAACGAAATACATCTGTGAAGTCCGGAGTTTCTGACGGACGGCGGCCGACGCTGCGCAGATGATTCGGACAGTAAATTATCAGGAGGAATAGGAAAATAGAAGTGAACAGCAGCTTTCGGATTCCCGGAAGGACAAATAATCCGCCGCGCTCCGCCCCTTTTCTGCGCAGCAAAAAACCGGAGGCGCTGCTCCGCGTTCTCCGGCTATCATCTCATCAGTTATTCGTTTTGTCCAGCCAAACAAGGCGTCAAATCTAATCATAGCATCAATTCCATGAAAACGGCATTCTCCGCCGGATTATCATTGTATCTCTCAATAGGATAAAACCCGTATCCTTCATACAGGCGGATCGCACTCTTCATAAAAGGGAACGTATCCAGCCGCATCCGCTGGTATCCGATCTCGCGGGCGTCGCGAATGATCTGATCGCACAATACGCGGCTCAGGTGCCGCCCTCTGTATCCGGGTCTTACGTACAGCCTCTTTAACTCGCAGCACCGGCCATCGAACCTCGACAGGGCAGCGCATCCTGCTGCTTTTCCGTCGACGAGGAGGATATACGTTCTGCCGTCCGGACGGCCGTACTTCTTCCCGATATTCTTTAATTCATCTTCAAGATGCTGCGATTCCAGCGTCTCTGCGGCAGCCGGATTCTGCCGGATAATCCCATCTGTATATTCTCTGACCAGTGTAGTAAAAGTATCGATGTCTTCCTGCGCATTTACGAGTGCCACCATTTTTCACACCTCTTCGAATACCGGTCATCCCCTTTGTGATGCGGTTGCGCCACAGGCTTTTCCCTCAAGGTTCCACAAGCCCCGCAGATCCCGCAGATCAGGCAGGTTCCACAGGTCCGGCAGCGACCGTGATCTCATCAGCACAACCGGCATAACCTGCGTCCGCACTCTCGCGCCCCGCAGCGCCGCTGCTTCCGGAGCCGGATGCCGCCTGCCTGACTAATAGCGGTTCCGGAGATATACCTTCTTCCCGAATTGCAGCACGTCGTTCAGCATCTTCGTGTCGCCGTAGGCCTGCCGGATGTCCATCAGACTGATGTCCTTGTGCAGGATTTCCTTCAGCCTCTGGGCGATCTCCGGATGCTTCGCCTCCCGGACGCTGCCGGAAATCAGCAGATCGACATCGCTTGAGGAGTCCGCCTCCGACTTCGCGTAAGACCCGAAGAGAATTGCGTATTCGATCGGGTAATCCGGAAAAATCTTCTCACAGGCGTGCCGGATCTCGTCGAAGGTGCGAACATCCTTCTTCAGCGGCTCCACCTTCTCCAGCTCATCGACAAGGTAGTTGTACTTGATCGTGCCGACCTTGCGCTCATCATTCTCGTAATTCTTATAAGTCCTCAGCGGAATGCCCGTGATCTCTGCGGTCTCCTTCTGCGTCAGACCCTTGAAAATCCGTAAATCCTTAAGTTTCGTCATTGCTGCCTCCGCTGCTCGCCATTCGCCTGAATATATACATATACTTTATTGAAATTCACCGTATATGTCAATAAAAAAGTGCAAAACATGCACTTTTCTCTACAAGCACTCTTCGATCAGCTCTCGCTTCCGGAGCGCGGCGCGCCACTGGCTGGCCCGGGCTCCGTCTAGCCCGTACACGATCCCGGCAAGTCCGCCGGTCACCGCGCCTATCGTGTCCGTATCTCCGCCGAGATTCACCGCGCGAAGAACCGCGCCAGCGAAGCGGTCGCCATCCTCCTCCGCCGGTTCCAGCGCTTCTTTCGCCATCGCCCAGAGCGCCGCTTCCAGCGTATCAATGACATAACCGCTGCTCTTTATCTCGTCCTCCGGCAGCTGATCGATCTTCGAGAGCCGCCCGAAAGGCGCTTCGCCGATCAGCGACGGAAGAATCTCGATAATCGTCTGACCAGCCAGCAGCCGGCGGGCGACGTGCACATAAATCCGGCATGCCGTCTTCGAAATGCCGTGACCGTGTGTGATTCCGGAAACTTCATCGATCTGATCATCCACTGCATCGGTAAAAGACAGTGGCAGAATCCGCATCAGCGCACCGTTTCCGTTATCCTCAAAGCGCGACTGTGACTCACCTGTGGTCAGCGACACAAAAGTCGCCCGGCCGATGCCGAAGCATTTTCCGTCCGGCGTAAAATCGCCCTGCCGCAGCCAGTTAACAAAATTCCTCCGGATCGCGCCCGGATGTATTTCTCCGTTATAGTCCCGGAGTCCCTTCGCCGTCGCAATCGTCATCGACGTATCATCCGACCAGGTTCCGGCCGGCATGTTATGCACACCGCTTCCGGTCATCCCTGTGCAGGTAAAAGATCCTCTTTCTTCAAATTCAAACGGCACGCCCAGAGCATCTCCGATCGCGAGTCCGATCACTGCATCACTGAGGCGTTCCGTATATTGATAGGCCATCGATGTATACCTCCTGTTCTGCGCCCTTGCTGCCCCTATTTCTCGAGCAGCTCCCGGAGCGGGTGAATTTTATCGCGCGCCACCGGAATAATATTGTCCTCATACCCGTCCATTTTGAGGCACCATGTATTTTTGCCCCACGGAAAAACTTCCCGGACTTTCGCCGGGTTCACCAGAAAGCTCTTATGCACCCGGACAAAAGCCGGCAGCCTCTTCTCGACGAGCCCGATCGACCGGGTGTCGTAATATACCTGAGAATCCGTATAGATATTGCACCCGCGGTCAGATGTCTCCGCATAGACGATACGGCTGACATCCACATAGACGGTGCGGTTTCTGCTGCTTATTCCAAACCGCTGCGCTGCATTAGAAGACGCCTCCGCCACGCGGTCCGGCTCTGAAGAATCCTCTTTCTCGCGGCGCTCCGCCGCCCGCGAAAGCACGCGGCCGATCCGTTCCGGATCCGGCGGCTTCATGATATAGTCATCAATCTCAAGCCGGAATGCTTCCACAGCAAAATCGGAGTACGCCGTCACAAAGCAGATCATCATATCCGGCCGGAGCTTCTGAATCGCCGGCACCAGCACCGTGCTTTTCATATCCCCGAGATTGATATCGAGAAACAGCAGATCGAGCGGCTCCCGGTTCAGAAGCTCCAGTGCCGCCGCGCCGGAATCGGCCTCAAAAATCTCAGATTCCGGTGACGCGTCTTCCACCTCAAAGCGGAGGCCAGCCCGGGCCGGCCGCTCATCATCCACGATCCCGATCCGGAGCGATTTGTTCGTCTTCATCTGCTTCCTCCTTTTACATCTCAGCCTGCGGTCTGCGCACCTGCTTCCGGCAAACGCCTCTCGCCGCCGACCGAAGCCGGATTTCCGGATGCCTCTTCAAAATAATCCATCGCGACCACGGTTCCATTACCGGAACTGTTAATCCGGAGGCCTCCCCGCTCGCCGTAAATTCCGCAGAGCCGCCGGTTCACGTTCGACAGTCCGATGTGGTCCGGGATATCCACCCCGGCCATGACATCCGAGATGATTCCCGGCGGAATACCCGGTCCGCGGTCCGTCACCTCCACATGAATCCCGCCTCCGTCGATCTCATCTGCCCGAACGACGACGTTCCGGCAGCCATCCGCGCCGATTCCGTACCGAACCGCATTCTCGATGATCGGCTGCAGCGTCAGAACCGGAATCGGAAAATCCGACTTCACATCAATTTCAAAGCGGACCTCCAGCTTCTCCTCGAACCGCGCTTTCTCGATCTCCAGATAATCCTTCACATGCTGCAGTTCATTGGAGAACGGCGCGCGGAAACCTTTCTGATCCAGACTGTACCGGAAGTATTTTGCAAGGATCCGGATCAGTGCGACAGCACGCTCCGGATTCTCCCGGCACACATAGGAAATCGTATTCAGCGCATTGAACAGGAAATGCGGATTCACCTGGAACTGCAGTGCCTTCAGCTCTGCCTCCGCTGTCAGCGTCTGCTGCTGATCCAGCTCATACTCCGACAGCTGCTGCGAGATCAGGTACTGGATGATCTCGAGAAACTGCAGCGCTGTCGTCTGCTCGAACCATAACCGCTTGACCCAGACGATCAGGCAGCCCCGCGACTGATCCATTACTTTCAGTGGAACCGCCGCCGAATAGTTATCCTGAAGCGCACTCTCCCACACGCTTCCCTTCGGCGATGTCTCCATCTTGACCAGCTTTCCGCTCTTCATCGCGTCCACCGCGATACGCGGCAGCTCCGACATTTCCGAAAGCGAAAGCTGGATCTCCGGATGCTTCCACTGCAGAATCCGCTCCCGATCCGTGATCATGACCCCGCTGAACGAGAACTGCTCCATCAGCACTTCTACAAATCGGCGAATATTATCCTGATCGTAAAGTCCGTTTCGAAAAAGCCGGATCCCGTCCCGCGTCACCTCGCCGATCCGCCTGAGCTGCCGGCTGGTCTCCGCATCCTGCTGGAAGAACACATAATTGAAATTCGCGATAAAAATCACCAGTCCGAATGTATTCACCAGCAGCATTGGGAGACTGATATCCATGATCGCCTGCACCGCGATTTTCATCGAAACCGTCAGCCGGAGCAGCGAGAAGATCTCAAACACCTCGGCAAACGCAGCCAGCACGATCAGATGTGAATACTTCCATTTGCCTCGTTGAAAATACGGGTAAAAACCAGCTCCGAGCAGTCCGCAGCACACGGTTGAGAAGGCAGCTGCACTGGCCATTGTGCGCGGATCCGTCGTAAGCAGGACGTACAGTCCGCCCATCATCGACGCGAAAAATCCGACCAGCGGGCCGCCCAGCAGTCCCGCAGCCATCGCGCCGATCATCCGCGTGTTGATGCTGAACGATCCGAAACTGACTTCCATCCCAGACGAGACGATAATGACTCCGACAAAAACAAGGGATATCAGAAAGTCCTGTCCCGCGCTCCGGTGCTCCTGCAGGATCACCCGCTGAAACGGATGAAAGTGCGACAGCAGATTTGCGATCACGATCAGCACTGCAATATTCACGATCAGCTGGTAGTATTCGGTCGTCGTCAGCATACGCGCAGGATTCCTCCAATACGGCAAAGCCGCCGGGCATCTGAGCGGCGCCCGGCTGTTTTTTTCTATATTATTAATAATACCCAAAAACTCTGATAACGCAAGTTATCAGAGTTTTGGAGTTCAGGATTATTAAATGTATGATTTGTTTGCTTTGAATTAATACTCGACTACCTTCTTCTCGTCGTATACGTCGTGGTCGAGTTCGCCCAGCTTGTCCGCAACGAGCATGCCGACCATTACGTCGACGTCTACATTCATCAGAGTACGGAACATTCCTGCGAACCAGTCAATACCGATCAGAACCGCGATGCTCTGCAGCGGCAGTCCCAGCGAAGTAGCGAGGAATGTGTATACGATGACTGAACCGCCCGGTACGGAAATCGTTCCGAGACACATCAGGCAGGACAGCAGGATCGCCATTCCGGTCTGGTATGCGCTCATGTGGATGCCAGTGGACTGCGCCATGAAGAAGATCGCTGCTACGTAGCACTGTGCTGCACCGCAGCTGTTCATGGACATCGTGATTGGACCGGTGAAGTCCGCGACTTTTCTGCTGACACCGAACTTCGTAACTTCATCCTCGATCTTGGTCGGCAGGCAGATCGCACCGGAGGTGGTCGTCACAGCCATGATGGACATCTTTGCGAATTTCTTCGGCATTTTGAGGATATTGGTCTTCGTCAGCACCGAAGTCAGCGGTGTGTACAGGAGGAACTGGATGCAGTCACCGATCAGCAGCAGGAGCAGGAACTTCAGCATCGGAATGATGACTTTGAAGCCTGTTACACCGGCTACGTTTGCCAGCAGGCAGAAAATACCGATCGGGGCGATCTTCATGACGATCTTGATGATATCGGTGATCGTTCCGTTGATTCCGGTTACCCAGTCAACTACAGTGCGGTTACCGCTCTGTCTCGCATAGGATCCCATCGCAACACCGAAGAACAGTGCGAATACGATGCACGGTACCATCGAACCTTCAGACATCGACTGAATGATGTTGGTCGGAACGAAGTTCAGGATCGTATCCTGGAGCGACGTCGACTCGACAGTCTGCTTGCCGATATCTGCCCCCTGCGTGATATCGATTCCGATACCCGGCTGCATGATCATAGAAAGCGCAACGCCAAGGCCTGCGGATACGATGGTGAAAATGATGATCCACTTGAACGTGTGGAATCCCATTTTTCCGACATCCTGGCCGTCTCCGCTGCCGACTGCGCCCGCAACTGCACTCATTACCAGCAGTACTACGGACATCTGGATCAGTCTCAGGAAGATGTTGCCGATAAATTCCAGATTTCCGGCCCAGTCACCGACGATCGCTCCGAAAAGGATACCGCCGATGGTGGCAATCAGGATCTGGGTGGTCAGAGATACTTTGAATTTCTTTTTCTTTGTCTCTTCCATTATTACTCCCTCTTGTAGAACATTTCGTAGCGCCTTCGACCGCTCGGCGCCCCATCGCCCCGGCCTCGGAAGGCTTTTGATGGCTTAATTTTATCCGAAATCGACCTATTTTCAATCTTTTCTGCGTAAACGGTGGTTTTTCGCGCGTAAACGGTACCCGCCCCGGCTCCTGCTCCGGGATGTGGACGGACGGAATGCGTTTTTTGCCATAGCGGCTGGTTTAGGGTATAATGGACGAAAGCCGGAGAGCAGATCGCCGGACTGCGCGCTCTCCTGCATGGAGGAAGAGATGAGTTTACGTAAGATACATATACTTCGCCGGGTCGTTCAGCTGATTTCGTTTCTGCTGATACCGGGACTTTTCGCGGTGACGTTCGCCGCCTGCGGACAGATTATGCAGATTCTGGTAAGGAACCAGCAGAGCTGGGCGGCTCTTCGGGATCCGATCGGCGTGCTTCTGATCACTTTTCCGGTCACGATGATTTTCGGCCGGTTCTTCTGCGGGTGGTTCTGCGCGTTCGGCGCGACAGAGGATTTTTTCTGGTTCCTCGGGCGGGCGCTGCGCTTTCCGGAGATCCGCATGTCGCCGCGGGCCGATGATTTGATGAAGAAAATCAAATATTTTCTGTTCATGCTTTTTGTTGCGGTATTCTGGCCGGGGCTGATCCGGATCGCTCCGAACGCCAGCCCGTGGCGCGCTTTTCTGCGCGTGGCGAATATTGCGCACTGGCCGGGTTTCATGCCGCTTATGAATTTCGGTGGGCTGCTTCTGGTCATCATCCTGATTCTGTCGATGTTCGGCGAGCGGTTTTTCTGCCGGTACCTGTGCCCGATGGGAGCGATTTTCTCGCCGCTCTCACGAATCCGTTACCTGCACATCCGGAAGCCGCAGAAGAAATGCGGGGACTGCCGGAAATGCACGGACGTCTGTCCGTCGGGAATTCAGCTGTATGAGCTCAACAAGGTTAAATCCGGCGAATGCATCAACTGCCTGCAGTGCGTGGAAGAGTGTCCGAAGAAAAACGCGCAGATGAAGCCGCATCCGGTGGTCGCCATCATCCTGTCGATCGCCCTGATCACCGGGCTCTATCTGCTGAACGAGAATCATATACATTCCGTGGTCGGTGCGGCCGCTGCGGGGCAGCATCCGATTATTTATGATACGTCTCGTGATTCATGATCTTGAAGCTGCGGTACACCTGCTCAAGGAGCATGATCCGCGCCATCTGATGCGGGAAGGTCATCGGGCCGAAAGAAAGGCCGAAGTCCGCGCGGCGCTT
>Ga0256406_1001239_pt1 | contig 42202 bp, 35 predicted proteins | sample RumenRJG_03DNA_FD_185986 | JGI IMG/M metagenome (GOLD analysis project Ga0256406, IMG submission 185986) | Bovine rumen microbial communities from Lethbridge, Alberta, Canada - RJG_03 | ecosystem: Host-associated > Mammals > Digestive system > Stomach > Rumen | place: Canada: Alberta | collected... | reverse complement strand
CCTGAATGATTTCACATACTCCGGGTAACTCATGTGCCTATTATAAACCGTATATAATATAAAATCAACCACCGAAAACGGGAATCCTAGATGGATCCCCAGGTTTCACTATCTTGCGATTGCCCTAGAAGAAAAAACCGGAGGAGAATCTCCTCCGGTGACGTCCTGTGCCGATGGCGGAATCAGGCGTTTTCCGCATTGACGAAGTCGACGAAGCGGTAGACGCCCTGCTTTCCTTCCTCGTCGTTCTTAAAGACGCCGGCGCATTCGAGAACGCCCTGGAAGGAACGGCCGATTTCGGCCCGGAGGATTCCGTCCAGGTTCTCTCCATTCGCTTCCGGATGCCGCTTAAGAAGCCCTTCGGCCCAGGCGGCATGCTTCTCGGTCTGGGGGTTCTTCCTCAGGTCTTCCCCGTGGAGGATCCCTTCCTTCACGGCGTTCATCTCCGCGACGAGGCGGCTCGGGAGGATGGCCCGGCCCATGACCTCGATGAGGCCGATGTTCTCCTTCTTGATGTTCCAGAACTCGGCGTGCGGATGGAAGATGCCAAGCGGGTATTCTTCGCTCGTCCGGTTGTTACGGAGCGTCAGGTCGAGGACGAAAGAATGGGTCTCAGCGTCAAAGTGGACGATCGGGGTGATCGTGTTATGCGGCTTCCCTTCCGACACGGCCAGGATGCCTAAGGACGGGTCGGAGTACATCCGCCAGCTCGCTAGGATTTTGTCGGCGAGGATTCTCAGCTCGTCCTTCGACTTCGAGACGAGCCGGATCACGCTCAGCGGCCAGTAAAGATAGCTAGCCTTCACGCCGTCAAAGCCCTCGAAGGAAAGCGGGAAGGCCTCCTTCGCATGGAACATCGGGAAGGAGTATCCGCCGCCCTGGTAGTGGTCGTGGGTGAGGATGCTCCCGCCGACGATGGGAAGGTCGGCGTTGGAGCCAAGCATGTAGTGGGGAAAGAGGGAGACGAACTCCAGCAGATGCCGGAAGGTGGCGTCATTGACGACCATCGGGACGTGCTTGGCGTTAAAGACGATGCAGTGCTCCGGGAAATAGGAGTAGGGGGAGTACTGGAGATAGAACGGATCTCCGGAAAGCTGGACGGGGATGATCCGCAGCGTTTCCCGGGCGGGAGCGTCCAGCCTTCCCCGGTAGCCGACGTTCTCCTTGCAGAGGGCGCACTTCGGATAGACGTCGCTCTTCTTCAGCCTCGCGGCGGCGATGGCCTTGGGGTCCTTCTCCGGCTTGGAGAGGTTGACCGTGATGTCGATCGGGCCGTACGGCGTGTCGCTCTTCCAGGAAAGGTCCTTCTTGACCCGGTAGGTGCGGATGTAGTCGGTATCCTTCGAGAACTGGTAGTACCAGTCGGTCGCGCTCTTGCTTCCTTCGCTCTGGAAGAGGGCGTAGAAGGTCTGGATGACCATGTCCGGACGCATCGTGAAGCAGTCCATGATCTTCGTGTCGAGGAGATCCCGGTACAGCGTCGTGTTCTCCGGAAGGATGCCGTGTTCGGCCGCGAAGTCGAGAAGCTCCTTCAGGGTGGGCTCTAGCTCGACGTCCTTGGCCTCCTCTTCGGGGGCATGGAAGCTATCTAGGTTCAGCACGTCCAGAAGGCGGTTGATGGAGTAGTCCTTCTCGTACTCAGAGATGAGATGGTGCTCGAGGGCGTAGTCGGCCAGCTTCTCGATGGACTCGTCGATGGTGCTCATCAGAATAGCCTCCTTCCGCCGTCGCCGACTTCCAGGATATGGAAGTCCGCCGTCAGGGAGGTCTTGGCCGTGTAGGCTTTTCCGACGTTGGCCTCGAAGGCCGGGATGTCCTCCTTCTTCACGAGGGAGATGGTGTTTCCACCCCATCCTCCGCCGGTCTCCCGGCTCCCGATGCAACCCTTCTGCTTGCGTGCTTCTTCCACGAGGACATCGATTTCCGGACAGGTGGCATCGTACTCGAATTCAAGGCCATCTCCGCTTTCGTTAATCAGATTGCCGAAACGAAGAAGGTCATTCTTTTGAAGAGCCTTCACGGCTTCCTTCGTCCGGTCTTCCTCAAAGACGGCAAAGCGGGCACGACGGGCGGCAATCGGCGAGGAGATGACGCTCTCCACGGCACCGAACTGCTCCGGTGTAAGCTCGCAGAGATGCTGGATCTTGACGACCTTCTGTAAGTCGTGCAGGGCGCTCTCGCATTCCCTCCGACGGTCGTTGTAGTGGCTTGCCGTCAGGGAGTGCGGCTTGTTGGAATTGGTGACCACGATCCGATAGTCGCCTAAGACGAGCGGGACATAGAGATACTTCAGGGTGGCGCAGTCTAAGAAGATGGCGTGGTCTTTCTTTCCCATCGCCGAGGCGAACTGGTCCATGATGCCGCAGTTCATGCCGTTGAACCGGTTCTCGCTGAACTGCCCGATGAGGGCGATGTCCGTCGGGGTCACCGGGAAATGGTAGAAGTCGGCCAGCATCGTTCCGATGACGACTTCCAGTGCCGCACTCGAGGAAAGTCCCGAACCGGGGATGTCCCCGTAGACATAGAGGTCGAACCCGTAAGGAATCTTCATCCCGCGCTGCTCGAACGCCCAGAGGACGCCTTTGGGATAGTTCGTCCATCCGGCTTCCTTATGGAAGACCAGGTCGTCGAGCGAGCTTTCCAGGATTCCGCCGTGGCGGAAGTTCTCGCTGAAGAACCTCAGCTTCCGGTCTTCCCGCCGGCGGGCGACGGCATAGTTGCCGTTCTTCAAGGCACAGGGGAAGACATGGCCCCCGTTATAGTCGATATGCTCTCCGATGAGGTTGACCCGGCCCGGGGCAAAGAAGACGCGGATGTCCCCTCCGGACGAAAAGACTTTTTCGAAGCTCTTCTTCAGTTCTTGCGCATCCATGCTCAAGCCCCCTTTTCCCCATAAATTATAGGGAATGCCAGGGAATACTGGCAACAGAATGCCGACGGAATTCAAATTGCATTCCCCCTCTTCTTTAGTAGAATATTACGGACTGCGCCATTCCCGGCAGCAGGCTTTTATGAACGTAATTGAAAAAGAAACGCATTCGGTTCAGGACTATCTGATTGACCATCCGAATATGCGCCGATGGCTCCGCTGGATCGGAATCTTCTTCGTCGAGGCGATCAGTGGCTTCATCTTTGCCTTCGGGTTCCGGGCCTTCATCAAGCCCACCTCCGCCTGCGTCCAGTACTGGCAGACCTACGAGATGAACACCCGGGGCAAGAGCACGATCACGGACCTCGACATCCATTCCCCTTCGACCTTCATCTCCGGAGGCGCCTCCGGCATGGCCCAGGTGATCCTCGCCATCGTCAGCATCTTCACCCATGTCCCGAACGACATGCAGACGCTCCTCGTCTCCCTCCTCTACCTCGCTGTCAACATCCCTCTCTTCGTCCTCGCCTTTGCGAAGATCAGCAAGCAGTTTGCAATCTTCACCCTCGTCAACGTCGGCTTCGTCTCCCTCTTCCAGTACGTCATTCCGGACAGCTGGATCTATCTGACCGTCGACCTCTACGATGACCTGATTGCCCGGGTCATCTTCGGCGGCCTGACGACGGGCGCCTCTTCCGGACTGGCCATGCTCGTCGGAACCTCCGGGGGCGGGAGCGACATCGTCACCATCTACTTCAGCGAGAAGAAGTCGACGTCGGCCGGAAAGTACTCCCTGTTATTCAACACCATCATCGTCCTTGCCTATGTCCTCTTTAGCTGTATCGGCAACGCCGTCAGCCCGGAATGGAACACCCGGGACCGGAACGACATCATCACGAAGACGCTCTACACCCTGATCTACTTCTTCGTCAGCTCCAAGGTCATCGACCTATTGAACACGAAGAACCGGAAGCAGGAAGTCCAGATCTTCACGACGGACGCCGACCTGCCACAGATTCTGATTCGTAGCTTCCCTCACTCCTGCACCGTCGTCGAGAGCAAGGGCGCCTTCTCGGGAAAGAGGAACTATATGATCTACATGGTCATCAGCAAGAGCGAGACCAGGAAGACGAAGAAGATCCTGCACGAGTACGATCCGAAGGCGTTCTTCACGGTGACGGACCTCAACCAGGTCTATGGCCGGTTCTATATCCGTTCCATCGACGAGTAGTCGTGAAAGAAAGAGAGGTATAACCCAATGGCGACGTATCGAGACTTAGCCGAGCTGATTTTCCCGGACGTGAAGCTTTCGGTGAAGGACTTAGAGAAGAAGTATCCGGCCCGTTCCCTTCCGGAAGGAGCCGAGGTGACCCGTTTCGCGCCTTCGCCGACCGGCTTCCTTCATACCGGCTCCCTCTTCACGGCCATGGTGGCCTGGAAGATTGCCAAGCAGTCCCACGGCGTCTACTACTTCCGTCTGGAGGACACGGACCAGAAGCGGGAAGTCGCCGGCACCGGGAAGGATCTCGTCGACCAGCTTGGCCGCTTCGGCATCGTGGCGGACGAAGGCTATTTCGGCGACCACGAGGAAGGCGCCTACGGGCCCTACGTCCAGTCGGAGCGGAGGGACATCTACCGGGTCGTCATCAAGGATCTGATGAAGCGGGGAAGAGCCTATCCGGACTTCTGCACCAAGGAAGAGCTGGACCAGCTGCGTCTCGTCCAGGAGGCGAACAAGGTCGTCCCGGGCTACTACGGCGAGTACGCCAAGTACCGGAACCTGCCGGTGGACGAAGCCATCCAGTACATTAAGGAAGGAAAGCCTTACGTCATCCGGTTCAAGAGCAAGGGAAACCATCTGAACCACATCAAGGCCCACGACCTCATCCGCGGCGACATGGACCTGACCGAGAACGACCAGGACATCGTCATCCTGAAGGGCGACGGGCTTCCGACGTACCATTTCGCCCATCTCTGCGACGACCACTTCATGCACACCACCGTCGTCACCCGCGGCGAGGAATGGATTTCCTCCCTGCCGATCCACCTCGAGCTCTTCGAGGCCATGAACTGGCAGCCGCCGAAGTACGCCCACCTTCCGGTCATCATGGTCGTGGACAAGGAGACGGGAAACAAGCGCAAGCTTTCCAAGCGGAAGGACCCCGAAGCGGCGGTCAGCTACTTCCTGAAGCTTGGCTATCCCAAGGAAGGGATCCTGAAGTACCTGATGACGATCGCCAACTCCGACTTCGAGGCGTGGCTGATGGCCCATCCGAAGGAGGACTTCCAGGACTTCACCATGACCTTCGACAAGTTCTCCCTCGACGGCGCGCTCTTCGACATGCCGAAGCTCTGCAACATCTCCAAGGAGGTCCTGGCGAACCTCGACAAGAAGGCCTTCACCGACGAAGCCCTGGCCTGGTCGAAGGACTACGATCCTGAACTGTACCAGGACATCACCTCGGACCGGGAACGGTTCGAGAAGATCATCAACATCGAGCGGGAAATCGAACGCCCTCGGAAGGACTACGAGAAGTTCTCCGACGTCGCGCCGAAGATCCGCTTCTTCGATCCGAAGGCCTACGACGAGATGCTTTCGAAGACGGAGCTGCCCTTCAATCCGAACCTTTCCAAGGACGTCATCGAAGGCTTCCTCTCCGCCTTTGCCTCTTCCCTTGACCTGTCTAAGGACGAGGCGACCTGGTTTAGCGCCACCAAGGCCTTAGGAACCAAGTTCGGCTTCGCGGACGACCGCAAGGCCTACAAGAAGAATCCGGGCGCCTACGTCGGCTGGTATGCCGACGCCATCTCCCTGATCCGGATTGCCGTGAGCACGTCGACGATGTCGCCGAAGCTTTACGACGTCCTCGAGATCCTCGGCAAGGACGAGGTCGTCCGCCGGATCCAGGCCGTCGTCCGGAAGCTTAGCTGCTAGCCGGGAAAGGAACGCATGGCCGAGAAGAAGAACCTTCGGAGGCTTCTGAAGAACGTTCTCGACGCCGTCTTTTTCGTGGCCATGACCGGCTTGGCCGTCTGGTACATCTTCAAGTCGAACGACGACCCGGTCAAGACCTTCGAAACCCTCCGCTCCTTACGGGCGTTGCCTTTGATTCTGCTGGTCGTCGCCACCCTCGGCCTGAACGTCCTCGACGGGCTGGCGATGACGATCTTCACCCGCCTCTACCAGCCAAAGTACCATTACTACCAGGGCCTGACGACCGCCACGATCGGCAACTTCGTCGGCGTCTATAACCGGGCGGCCTCGACCCTCGTCCAGGCTTCCACTCTCCAGAAGCAGGGCATCCAAGGGGCCCATGGGGCAAGCATCGTCACGATGAACTTCCTCATGTACCAGTTCTCCCTGACGGTCTATAGCCTCCTGACGTTCATCCTCGGCTTCTCGCTCACGAAGGATATTCCGATCAACCTTCTTCCGGGAGTGCCGATCATCTGGTTTTGCATCCTCGGCCTCTGGATTGACGTCTTCATGCTCCTCTTCTTCGTCTTCCTTTCCTTCAGCCGTCGTTTCCACCGGTTCCTTTTGACGAAGGGAATCCACGTCCTGACGAAGCTGCACCTCGTCAAGGACGGGGAGGAGACGAAGAAGAAGTGGGCGGTGAAGATTGCCACCTACCACATCGAGATCCGGCGGATGTTCTCCCACCAGGGGGCCTGCGTCCTCGCCTTCTTCGTCCAGATGACCAAGCAGGTGCTGAAGAACTCGCTTCCGTATCTTTGCATCTGGGCCTTGCAGCCTTCGGCTCTCATCGGGTATATGCCGGAGTACTGGCCGCTCTTCTGTGGTTCCAACTTCCTGAGCCTTGTTTCGATTTATCTCACGACCGGTGCTCCGGAAGTCGCCTTCCAGAGCATCTTCCAGTACCTGCTCTGTCATCCTTCCGCCGCCCTTGCGGCCGGACTTGACCTAACTGCCCTCACCGATTCCTCCGCTCTTCTCACGTCGAGCTCGAACATCCTCTGGCGTTTCCTGACCTTCTACTTCACCTTCGCCGTCGGGGCGGTGACCTTCCTCGCCTACCGGGGCCCGAAGGAGAACCGGAAGAAGGAGACGCCGTCCTCGCCCAAGGCAACCCTGTTCGACTTCGAGGTCGTGAACCTCGACGTGTCTTCCAAGGCCGACGGAAAGACGAGGGACTTCGTCCGGAACATCAGCCTTGAGGCGAGCGGCTCTGAGGCTCCCCTTCTTTCCGAAGGGGAGGTCCAGGAGTCCTTCCGGCGTCTGAAGGCGGACCTGGAATGGCGGGACGAGAACGCCTCTCAGCCCGACCGGATTACGGCGAATCGGGAGAGCGGCGTGGACCTCGAGGAAGGAAAGCACCGGCTTGCCAAGGCCTTCGAGGAAGAGGAGGAGCTCTCTAAGCGTCTGGCGATGGACGAGGAGATTGCCTTAGAGGCGAAGAAGGGCTACGAGGCTAACCAGGCATACGAGGCCTCGCTTCAGCGGAAGAAGGAGATTCGTCGCAAGGCAAGGGAAGACCGAAAGAGGAAGAAGGAAGAGGCCCGGAAGGCCAAGGCCTTCGAACGGAGCCGGAAGAAGCTTCTGAAAGAGGAACCGGCTGGGACCACCGTGGTCCGGACGGAGGATGACCAGATCCGGATCTGTCTTCCGGACATCCAGATGGAGAAGACGAAGACGACCAGCGAGGAGGAAGAGCGTGAGCGAAAAGAGGAAAAAAGCTCCGGCGGAAAAGACGTGGACGATTGAGTCTCTCGAGCCCTACCGCGGCGGCTTGAAGGCTACCTTCTCGGACGGTAAAAGCCTCTTGCTCTCGCCGGAGAGCTACGTTTCCGGCTATTACTATCCCGGCAAGGTTCTCTCCGCCGGGGAATTCGCCGCCCTGAAGGAGGAGGCAAGCCAGCGGAAGGTGAAAGACTATCTCTCCCGTCTCCTCTCCTCCGGCCGATACACCGTGAAGGACGTCTCGGACCGGCTCGTTCGGAAGTACTCCCTCTCCGAGAAGGAGATCCGTGTCCTTCTCGCCCCTTATCAGGAAGCGGGAGTCCTCGACGACGAGGCTTATGCCATGGACTTCCTTGAGAGCCGCCAAGGGACGGTTTCCGGGCCGAGGCAGCTCGAGAGCAAGCTACGGGAGAAGGGCGTCCCGGAGGAAGTCCTCGCCCAGAAAGAGGTCCGTGCCCTCCTCAACGAGAACGAGGTGCTTCTTCCCGAGGCGGCAAGGAAGCTACTTCTCACCGCCACCGGGACGTTAAGCCAGCGGAAGGAAAAGGTCCTCTCTTCCCTCCTGAGGCACGGCTTCTCCCTCTCCGTGAGCCAGGAGGCGCTCTCCTCGGCGCTCTCCTCCCTCTCCGACGAGGAGAAGGAGGAACTGAAGAAGCAGGAAAGCGTCGGCCTGACGAGGGAGGCCGCCCTCTGCTATAATTCCCTGCGGCACCGCAAGCTCGAAGAGCGCGCCTTAAGGACGAAGTTCTTCCAGAGCCTACGACGGAAAGGATACGCCCTTAAGGACATCGAGGACGCCTATCGGAAGGAGAAAGAAAAGAATGATCAAGGATCTGATGAGTACGGAAGGGCCGGTTAACGAGATCTTCCTCGTCAAGCAGGCAACCCGCGCGACGAGCTCGAACGGGACGCCCTATCTTTCCCTGACCCTGCAGGACGCCTCCGGCACCGTCGACGGCAAGATGTGGCAGATCGAGGACGCCGACGTCCAGCTGGCCCAGCCCGGGGCCCTCATCCTGGTCCGCGGCCAGGTGAGCATGTACAAGGGCCATCCGCAGGTCAAGATCAACACGATGGACCCGGTCGACGAGAAGAGCGTCGACATGGCGAAGTTCATCCCGGTCGCGCCCCGGCCTCTCGAGGAGATGGAGAAGGAGCTCTGGGCGGACGTGGACCAGATTCAGGACGCCCAGCTGAAGACGCTGACGGCATCGCTCTTAAAGGAACATTACGACGACTACGTCACCTATCCGGCCGGGGTGAGCATCCACCACGCCTATCTCGGCGGCCTGATGTACCACTCCTTAAGCATCTGCGCCCTGGCCATCCAGGTCGCGGACCATTATCCTTTCCTGAACAAGGACTACCTGATTAGCGGCTCCCTGCTTCACGACATCGGCAAGATCCAGGAGCTTTCCGGCCCGAAGGCGAGCGTCTATACGGACGAAGGGAACCTTCTCGGCCATATCACCCTCGGGGCGATGCTGGTGTACAGCGAAGGAAAGAAGCTCGGGACGGACCCGGAGAAGCTCGACGTCCTCACCCACATGATCCTTGCCCACCACGGCAAGCCGGAGTACGGCTCGGCCAAGGTCCCGATGACGCCGGAGGCCTACGTCCTCCATTCCCTGGACGACCTGGACGCCCATCTGGAGATCCTCAAGAACGCCTACGCCCTGACGGAGGACGGAAAGTTCACGGGGAAGATCGGCGCGATGGAAAACGGGAACTTCTTCAAGCCGCATACCTTCGAGGAGCTTTCCGACCTCGCCAAGAAGGAGGACTGAGGTTCTTTCCAGCATCTTCTTCTCTTTGTTTTCCCCTTTTTTCTCTCTTTTTTTGTCCGGAACGCTTCGGTATAATAGGAAATCGTTACGTGAGTTTTCTGTGTGCGTCCTAAGGAGGTCACGAAAATGCCTGACACTGATTTCAATCCCGGAGACTACAACTTCTACGAATCCCAGAGGGAGAAGGAAGCCAAGCTTCCGGACGTCCCGGAGTACACCCCGGCAGAGAAGATCTTCGGCTACGTCGTCAGCGGCCTTGGCCTTGCGGGCATCGTCGCCGGCGTCGTGCTGACCTTCCTGAACCTGGCGAACAACGCCTTCATCAACAATCCGTCGAACGGCGGCCTGGATGCCTCGGGCGTCGCGGCGATCGTCGTCTATTTCGTCCTGATGGCTTGCTCGGTCGTCCTTAACGCCCTCGCCCGTCTCTTTGTCCCGACGGGAAAGAAGCACGAGACGCTCGAGCGTTTCTCCGTCTTTGCCCAGTACCTCGGGCTCGGTAGCACCTTTGCCCTCGTCGGCCTGGTCGCGATGCGGGTCAGCGTCTGCCATGCCGTCGGCGCCTACGACTACCTCGGAGTTCTCTTGGCCGTCCTTGGCTTTGTCGGTTCCCTTCTCCTCGGCGTCCTTTCCCTCGTCCGGGGCAAGAAGAAGCCCCAGGGCGTCCAGGCGATGAACCTAGTCGCCCTCGCCCTCGCCTTCTGGGTCTTCGTCGCCAACTGGGCCGTTCTCTCGACGAACGACATCACCGTCGGACGGGACCATATGTGGCTGTTCATCGTCGCTGCGGTCCTTGCGGATCTCTGCCTCTTCCTGAAGATCGACGGCAAGAAGAAGCACTGGTACCATAACTTCTACGACCTGTTGATGATGGGGGCCGAGACGATGGTCGCGGTCGCCGTCCTCTACTACGCGATGAACCCGGCCTATCCGGTCGCCTAGCCTCTCTCTCCGCCCTTCGGGGCGGATTTTTTTCTTTTTCTTTCCGCCGGTCCGTCTCCGCTTCTAAAGCGCCCTCTTTCGCTCTCCTCGTCCCTTATCTCTGTTATAATTTTCCCGAAGCATGCTGTTTTTCTCAGGAGGTCCCATCATGAACGAGGAAGAGAACCCTTTGACCCAGCCCTCCGCCCGGAACGGAGCCGAGGCTTCGGCGGACGAGGAGAAGGCCAAGATCCATAGCGAAGAGACGAAGAAGGCGTCGGAAGGAGAAGAGGACAAAGCCGTTCCTCCGGAAGAGAAGAACGAGGAGGCCGAGAAGGCGGACGATGTCGACGGGACGTATAACGGCGCCGGCGCCAAGAATCCGCAGGACTTCTATTTCCGGCCGCTTCACTACGTCAACGACGGCACCTTCACCGTCGACGAGAGCATCAGCCAGTCCCTGAAAACCTATAACGCCAAGATGCGGGGGCCGAGGGCGCTCGACGTCGTTTCGATGGCCGTTTTGGTCGCCAGCTTCGTCGCCGTCCTGGCCGTGTTCCTGACCAAGCAGCCGAACTGGGCGAACTACACCACCTTAGGCATTGCCTTAGCGGTCATCCTGTCTTCCTTCATCCTGAGCTCGGTCTTCAACAAGAAGCGGACCAAGACGACGGGAGAGTGGCTCCTCGACTACGAGGACACCGTCGACGGGTACCTCGTCTCCTCGCTGGACGTCAAGGATCCCTCCTTAGCCATGGAGGCGAAGGTCAACGACCATGACGTCATCGAGGCCCATTACTTCCAGAACATCACCTCCATCGACTCGCGGGGGCTTCTGATCGGCCACCGGAACGGCCTGGAATTCTCCTTAGCCGACGTCGCCGTGACCGTCCCCTCAAGGACATATCTGGAAGCCTGCGCCAAGCCGGAGTCTTTCGTCAATCTCGACGGGACGGACTATGTCCCCTCTTTGGTCACTCAGACCATGACCGGCACCCAGGAGCTTCCGACCAAGGACGTGACCGTCATCGACATGAAGATCGACGGTGACGCCAAGGAGGAGAAGCGCAAGGAGAAGGACTTTGCCAAGGCCGACCGAAGGAAGGCCCCGGCCATGACCTCCTCCGGGCTCTACGGGAAGTTCTTCTCCTACGGGCTGAAGATCTCCTCCCAGGAGAGCTTCATCGTCTGCTTCCTCGGCGACCCGAAGTCCTCGATGGTGCCGGACTTCCTTAGAGGCTATCAGGCCGTCCACGTCCCGGGACTAAGGGACAACATCCTCGTCTATGCGGCGGACGTCCATTTCTCCTCGGCCTTCTTCACGCCGGAAGCGGTCGAGAAGCTCAACCGGTTCCAGCCGGATCAGACCGTCCTTTCCGCCTTCCTCTCGATGAACTCCTACGGCACGAAGATCGGCCTGAACCTCAGCGATGACGTCCTGACGCTTCCGACGAAGGCCCTAAGCCATATCGGCAGCTACGACGCCGTGAAGAAGGCCGTCGACGCGCTCTTCGCGTTCGTCGACGAAGTCGGAGAAAGGAGCAGGAAGTAATTCCTCCCAATCCCAATGAAACAGGTTTTTCTGACGGAGTCGGCGGAAGAGACCAAGGCCATCGCCCGGTCGCTCGGCGCTTCCTTGAAGGGCGGTGAGGTCCTCTTCGCCCGGGGCCCGCTCGGGGCGGGCAAGACGGCTTTCGCCCAGGGACTCGGTGAGGGGCTCGGCGTCACGGGCATCATCAACTCCCCGACGTTCAACCTTATCAAGGTCTATTCGGGAACGCGTCTGACCCTCTACCACGTGGACTGCTACCGGCTGGAGAAGGCCGACGAGGCGAGGAAGGACCTCGGACTGGACGAAGTGATGGGCGACCCGGGTGTAGTCACCTACGTCGAATGGCCGGAATTCGGCAACGAAGCCCTTCTGGACTTCCGTCCCCGGATCCTCGTCACGATCGAGGTGGTCTCCGAGACGCAGCGAAAGGTCACGGTGGAAGATGAAGAATAACGAAACGGTTTCCCTCTATCTGGATACGGCGACGCACGAGCTCGTTCTCGGGGCGAGAGTCGGCCATCGGGAGGAGGTCCTCCCCTTAGGCAGCAGCAAGTCTGCCCTGGAACGGACGAACGTCGGCATCGAGGTTCTCGGCAAGGACCTCGGCTTTGCCTTAGCGGACGTGGATGCGTTCTACTGCCTCCTCGGGCCGGGTTCCAACACCGGCATCCGGCTCGGGCTTACCGTCCCCCGGACGGTCTATGCCTTCAATCCGAAGATCCGTCTTTTCGGGGCGAGGACCCTCGACGTCTATCTCGCCGGAGTCAAGGAAGGCGCTGCCGCCTTAAGCGACCGGGCCGGGAACCTCTTCTTCGCCCAGAAGAAGGACGGGAAGAACGAGATGCGGAAGATCGCCCGGAAGGAGATCGGAACCTCCCTTCCGAAGGAAACGAAGATCCGGATCGAGAAGGCCGACGAGCTAGCTCGCCTCGCCCTGAAGGACTATCCCGTCGACGAGATCGTCCCGCTCGAGGAGATGATGGCCCATCCGGAGGCGTTCGAGGACTACTCCTCGCGGGAGGAGGCCTTCCTTCCGGCCTATGCCTCTTCGCTTTAGGCTTGCTCAAGGAGAGGACGAGGACGCGCTCCTTCTTCTCTCCCAAGCACGGATTGAGGCCTCGACCCTGACGCGGGAAGAGCTTCGTTCCTACCTAGCTCACCCAGAGGAGACCCCCGTCTACGTGCTGGAGGAAGAGAACCAGATTGTCGCCTACCTCCTTCTACGCCTCTACGGCGAGGAGGCCGAGATCGACGAGATTGCCGTCTCCTTCTCCTTTGAGGGAAAGGGAAGAGGCACCTTCCTTCTTCAGGAAGGCGAGAGAAGGCTTGCCCAGGAAGGCGTGAAGCGCCTCTTCCTGGAAGTCCGGAGAAGGAACGTCCGGGCCGTCCGGTTCTATGAGCGGAACGGCTTCACGCCTTACCGGACGAGAAAAAACTACTATGGCGACGACGATGCCGTCTGCTACCGAAAGGAGATTGGGGAACATGAAGGATGAACTCATCCTGGCCATCGAGTCCAGCTGCGACGAGACGGCCGTAGCGCTCCTGAGAAACGGGAAGGATCTTCTCGTCAACACGGTCAACACCCAGATCAAGGACCACCAGCGCTTTGGCGGGGTGTATCCGGAGCTGGCTAGCCGCCTTCACCTGGAGAATATCACGAAGGTGCTTTCCTATGCCCTCAGCCTGAAGGGGCTGAACGTCGCGGACATCACGGCGGTCGCCGTGACCGGAGGGCCGGGCCTTCCCGGCGCCCTGCAGATCGGCAACATGGCGGCGAAGACCGTCGCCCAATACCTGGATGTCCCGCTGATTTCCGTCCACCACCTGGCCGGGCATATCTATGCCAACGAGTACGCCGCCCCGTTCCACTATCCTCTGATCGCCCTCGTCGCCAGCGGCGGCAACAGCGAGATCGTGCTGCTGAAGGACGTGATGGACTTCGAGATCCTCGGCGAGACGGAGGACGACGCCATCGGCGAGGCCTTCGACAAGGTCGCCCGGGCGCTCGGGCTTCCTTATCCGGGCGGGGTCATGATCGACAAGATCTCCCGGGACCCGGGCATCGAGACCTTCCCGCTTCCGCGGCCGAAGGTGAAGGGATACGACCTCTCCTACTCCGGCCTGAAGAGCCATCTGGTCCGGATGATCGAGAAGGAGAAGAAGGGGCCCGACGGGAAGCTTCCCCTGGACGTCGTCAAGCGCTACGCCCGCTCGACCGAGGTGAGCTTCGTCGACCAGCTTCTCGACAAGCTGGAGCAGGCCGCCTTGGACTACCATGTCGGGGAGGTCGTCGTCGGCGGAGGCGTCAGCGCGAACTCCTACCTGAGAAGCGAAGTCCGGCGCCGGTTTGACGCCCATCCGGAGATCCAGGTAGTCCTGCCGCCGCTCTGGTGCACGACGGACAACGCGGCGATGATCGCCTTAGCCGGCCATCACCTGCTCTCGCTCGGCTACCGGTCCAGCCTGGCGGTGACGACGGAGCCGAACCGGGACTTACGGAAGGAAACGAAGGGCGAGACGGCCTACCGGCTCGCGGAAGGAGAATGAATCCAATGGATGTCAAGGAAATCGTGACGGTCCGGGACCTTTATCTTGCGGTTTCGGAGAAGAAAACGGAAGGGCTGGAGGGGAAGGAACTCTCCTTCGGCGGCTACGTGAAGAGCAACCGCTTCATGGGACAGGTCGGATTCCTTTCCCTCAACGACGGATCCTGCTTCTCGAACCTCCAGGTCGTCTACCCGGAGAGCGACACGGCCGCCCGTTCGCTTCGTCTCGGGGACTCCGTCCTCGTGAAAGGGAAGATCCACTTCACGCCGGAAGCCCGGCAGCCCTTTGAGCTGAGAACGGAGAAGGTCGAGGTCGTCGGGACGGTCGCCGACGACTACCCGCTCCAGAAGAAGAAGATGAGCTTCGACTACCTCCGCACCCTGCCCCAGTGGCGGATGAAGACCAACACCTTCAACGCCGTCTTCCGGGTCCGCTCCACCCTCGCCTACTACATCCACGACTACTTCCACCGGAACGGCTACCTCTGGATCCATACGCCGATTTTGACGGCCAACGACTGCGAAGGCGAGGGCCAGGTCTTCGACGTCTATGCCGAGGCCGACAAGAAGGACCCGTCGGAGTACTTCGGGCTGGACAACGTGCATCTGACCGTCTCCGGCCAGCTCCACGTCGAGCCCTTCGCCTTGACCTACGGGAAGGTCTACACCTTCGGTCCGACCTTCCGGGCGGAGAAGAGCAACACGACCCGCCATGCGGCGGAGTTCTGGATGATCGAGCCGGAGATCGCCTGGGCCCACCTCGACGACCTCTGCCGGATCGAGGAGGACTTCCTGAAGTACGTCGTGAGGAAGACCATGGAGGAGGATCCGCAGGACTTCGACTTCTTCGAGAAGTGGGTGGATCCGAACCTGAAGAAGCGGCTGAGCGACTTTTTGGAGAAGCCGTTTGCCTACGTCGAGTACACCGACGCCATCGAGATCCTCAAGAAGGCCGTAAAGGACGGCCATCACTTCGACGTCTCCGACATCTCCTTCGGCCTCGACCTCGGCAGCGAGCATGAGCGCTACCTGACGGAGGAAGTCTTCCACGGGCCGATCTTCTTAAGGAACTACCCGAAGGACATCAAGGCCTTCTACATGAAGCAGAACGACGACGGGAAGACCGTCGGCGCCGTGGACCTTCTTGTCCCGGGCATCGGGGAGCTCTGCGGCGGAAGCGAGCGCGAGAGCGACTACGCGAAGCTGCTGAACCGGATGAAGGAGCTGAAGATGAACCTTCCGGCCTACCAGTGGTACCTCGACCTAAGAAAGAACGGCACGATGCCGCATTCCGGATTCGGCCTCGGCTTCGAGCGTCTGGTGATGCTTACGACCGGCATGACCAACATCCGGGACGTCCTTCCCTATCCGCGCTGCTATAAGGACATGCAGTTCTAAGGAGGAGCCATGGGCCTGTTCCACCGGAAGAAGGAAGAACTGGAGACGGTCCGCCCGTCGGCGGAGAGAAGCGTCGTCACCCCCGTCGTCGAGGAGAACGGCAATCCGGGCGGGGCGACTTTCGTGACCGGCCCGGGACAGACCTCGCCGACCTTGAACATCCACGTCACGACCGGGAGCGAGCCCGCGCCCGAGGAGAAGAAGCCGGAGGAGAAGAAGAAAAAGTCCCTCTGGCCGAAGGCGCTTTTGGCCTCGCTGGTCCTAGCCCTGACCGTCGCTACCCTCGGCCTGACCGTAGCCTCCTTCGTCGAGCTTTTCTCTTCCAATGGCTCGGACGACGCAAACCGCTACCTCCTCCTCTCCGGAAAGAACTACTCCGAGACCAAGACGATCCTCTCCGGGTTCGGAACGGAAAACCCGGCCGAGTCCAACCAGGGGAAGCTTCGAGACCTTGCCGTCCTCGGCGACCATCTCTTCGCCTCGGAAAGCCCGCTTTCGCCTTCCCTGCTTTCGGCCTCGAAGGCCTCGGACTGGTTCGGTGAGGGCCATTCCAACCTCGCCCTCTACGACGTCAACGAAGGCATCGTCCTTTCCAACACGAGGTCGACCCGCCTTTCGGAGGGCGTCTATGACATCGACTTCTCCTACGTTCCGGAGGGAAGCTACGTCCTCTATCCGACGGACGCCGAGATTTCCTCCTCCCTTCCGAAGGCAAAAGTCTATCCCTACAGTCTGGCCGGTTCTCCTTCTTTGAGCCTCTCCTTTGAGACGCTGCCGGACGAGAGCGGGAAGCGGAAGGAAGTGACCCTCCGCAACAACCGCCGGAGCCCGTACACGCTTCTGGAGGTCTCCTCTGTCGGCTCCGTCCCGAAGCCGGAGCGCTACGACGTCGTCCTTCTTTCTTCCTCCTATGCCCTCGATGCTAAGGGGAACGCCGTGAGGAAGGACCCGGAGGATTCTCTCTCCGGCGCTTTAGCGGACCTCTCTAAGGCCCTCTCGGCAAGTCCGAGAGGCTACTCGGTGAAGGTGGTCTCCTCCCTGGAGGAAGCACGGAAAACGACGGCGAGCGTCTCGATTGCCCTCTCCTCCTCCGTAAGCGACACCTCCTCCGTCTTCCTGAATCGGTTCGGCCTTTCGACTTCCGTCCTTCCTTCCAGTAGCCTTCTTGCTGGCTACGACGCGCTTCCGGAGATCCGGGAGCTTTCCGGAAGGCTGGAGAAGAGCGGCGCCGGCTATCCGGGCGTCGAAGGGAACCGGCTCTTTGCGCCGGACTCCTCCCTTCTCGGGAAGGAGTCCTTCGTCCTGAAGGACCGGGAAAGCCTGGCTTCGGACGTCCTGGAACTCCTGAAGAAGGCCTAGCTTCTGCCCTCTTTGCTCTCCCGTAAGGCCCTTCGGGGCCTTTTTTCGTCGAAGTCGCCTTAACGGCCGAGAAAGGAGAGGAAAAGGAGGCGGGCATGATCGAACTGAAGGACGTCTCGTTCTCCTATCCCGGAGGCCCTCCTCTCTTTGAGCACCTCTCGGCCTCCTTCCCCGACAGGGGACTCGTCGTCCTTCTCGGCCGCTCCGGAAGCGGAAAGACGACGCTGCTTTCCCTGCTCAACGGTACCCTCACTCCGGATTCCGGGACGATCCATAACCCGCTCGGTGCCCCGGCGCTCTGCTTCCAGAGCCCCCTACTTCTAGACTACCTGACGGCCGGGGAGAACGTCTCTCTCCCTCTGTGGCTAGGCGGAAAGGAGTGCGAGGAGGAGAGACTTCTTTCCGCGTTTGAGGAAGTCGGGCTTCCGGAAGGAAGGGAAAGGGACGTCAGCACCCTGAGCGGCGGAGAGAAGATCCGGGTGTCTCTTGCCCGCGCCCTCATTCAGAAGCGGCCCTTCCTCCTTCTCGACGAGCCGACGGGCGGGTTAGACGAGGAGAACGCGGAGAAGGTCTTCCGACTATTACGGTCCCTTTCCCGGGACCGGCTCCTCCTCGTGGTGACCCACGGCGAGAAGGAGGCGAGGAAGGTCGCCGACGCCGTCTATCTCCTGAAGGACGGGAAGCTTCTCCGGGAGGGCGGAGAGAAGGCGGAGGAGAGGACGCCGCTTCCCTCCCTCCCGGAGGAGGGAAGCCTAACGCTAGGCCGCAGCCTGTTTCTAAGCGGCCGCTACCTGCGGGGTCAGAAGGGGAAGTTCCTCTTCTCGGTCTTCTTTCTCGTGCTGACCCTGGTGCTTCTGGCGACGGGGTTCAACGTCTACCGGAATCTTCCTTCTTCCCTTCCGTCGTTCTTTTCCTCCTCCTATGCAGCAAGGACCGTCTCCCTCTACCGGAAGGAGAAGGTCGCCGCGGAGGGAAGCCTCGCCCTGGAGCGGAAGAGCCTTCCGAGCGCCGAGGACCGTGAGCGCCTTGGAATTCCGCGTTACTATCCTTCCCTCTCCTACTTCCTTCCCGAGAGCCACAGCCTCGTCCTTGGGGAGGTGGAGCAGGACGTGAGGATGACGCCGGTCCTCTTTCCCGACCCGGAGCGGGTCCGGGTCGGCCGGGTCGCCGAGAAGGAGGACGAGGCGGTCGTCAACACGGCCTTCCTCGCTGCTTTCGGCCTATCGACTTCCGTCCTTCCCGAGGAGCGGATTGCCTTCTCGAAGACGGTCCTGCTCTTCCGGGACGACTTTTCGAGCCGGGACCTCGTCGAGATTCCCTTCTCCTTCCGCGTCGTCGGCATCGCCAAGGAGAGCGGCGCCTTCCAGGAACCGGCCTGCTATCCTTCCTACTTCCCTCTCCTGGACCGGCTTTCGAAGGTCGAGGCGCCAGGCCTGAGTGAGGAGGCCGGAACGAAGGTGACGGCGAAGGACGTCCTCGAGGTTTCCCTTAGCTTCGGAAACGACCTCTCCGGCCGGAAGGTCCTGCTTTACGAGGATCCCTTCCGGATGAAGGAGAGAATCGAGGCCTTAGAGGATCCCGGCCTCTTCGTCGAGAACGCCGCCCTCGAGAAGGAAAAGAGCACGAAGGAGCTGGTCGTCTCCTTAAGCCAGGTCTTCGGCCTCTTTCTCGTTCTCTCCCTCTTCACCTCCGTCCTTCTGGAAGGGATGAGCGTCTACTCGCTCGACTTAGGGAACCTGCGGCTCTTTGCCTATGCGAAGGCCCAGACGAGGAGCAAGAGAAGCTTCCTAAGGATTGCCTTAGGGACCGCCGGCCTCTATTTCCTCGTCTCCTCCGCCCTTTTCCTTCTGCTCTATGGGATGCTTTCCTTTCTTCTCCCCTTCCTTTTCTCCTCGTTCTCCTTTCCGCCCTTCTTCTCCCCACTGGACGTCCTTCCTTCTCTTCTCGCCCTGCTCCTTCTTCTTAGCGTCTCGCTCTTCTCCTCGGCGCTTCCCCTCCGGAGGATCCGGGAGGAGAAGCTCAGCCAGGAACTCTCTGCGGAGGACTAGATGCTCGCCCTGTCCCACGTCTCGAAGACTTATCCGGGTAACCCCAAGCCGACCTTGCGGGACCTTTCCTATTCCTTTCCCTCCCACGGGCTCTATTTCCTCGTCGGCAAGTCCGGAAGCGGGAAGAGCACCCTCTTCCTGCTCCTCGGCGCGATGGACGAGGACTACGAAGGGGAGATCGTCTTTGACGGGAGGACCTTGAGGGAGAGAAGCCCCCAAGAGAAGGAGGACTACCGCTTCGACACCGTCTCCTTTGCCTTCCAGGACCTCCAGGTCGAGGAAAAGGACACGGTCGAGGAAGTCCTCGTCTCCGCCCTAGACATCGCCTCGCTCTCCTCGTCCGAGAAAGAGGAACGGATCGAGGCCGCCCTTTCTTCGGTCCTTCTCCGGGAAAAGAAGAAGGCTCGCTTCTCGTCGCTCTCCGGCGGGGAGAAGAAGCGGGTCTCCCTGGCCCGGGCGCTTCTAAGAAACAACCCCGTCCTCCTCGCCGACGAGCCGCTCTCGAGCCTCAACCCGGCCTTAAGGCGGACGGTCAGTGACCTATTACGGCGGGAGAGCGCCCACCGCCTCGTCCTCGTCATCACCCACGAGCCCGATGAGATCCCGCCGGAGGCCGGCATTCTCTCCCTTTCCCAGGGAAGGCTCGAGGAAGTCCGGAAGCCGTCCCTTCCCTCTTTTCTTCCCCTTTCCCAGGACGCCCGGGTGCCTTTCTCCTCGACCCCCTTCCTCCGTGCCCTAAGAAGCACTCTGCTCCGCCAGAAGGAGACCTTAGGGATCCTGTTTCTGACCTTGGCGGTCTCCTTCTTCTCGGTCCTCTTCTCCTTCCTTCTCGCCTTCGGCGTCAAGGAGAGCCTCTCTTCGTCCCTTTCGGAGTGGATGTCGGAGAACAGCCTGGTCGTCCGGAAGCGGGAGGAGACCGTCTCCTCCGGCTATTCCCTTTCCAGCTACCAGGACCTTCTGGACCTGAAGGCCGAGACGGAAGGAAGCGTGGTCTTCCTCGAGGACTTCTATCGGACGAACGTCGACGAGCTTCTTCCCGAGGAGAAGCGAATCAGCCTTCTCTTCCGGTCGAGGACGATGGCCCTCGAGAAGCTCTGCCTTTCCTCCTTCCTTGAGGTCGAGCGGAGCGGGGAGCTTCTCGACGGGGAGAGGCTCTATCTTTCCCGGGAAGAAACCGGGCCGAGGGAGGTCGTCCTCGGGATGGATTCTGCGACCCTGAAGTCCTTCTATTACCTCCTCGAGAAGGAACGGCCCGAGGAAGTCACCGAGAAGGAATGCCAGAGGCTCCTCGCCCGGATTTCGGAGAACGTCCTGACTTTGCGCGTCCAGGCCAAGAAGACGGCCTGGTCCTACGTCCTCGACGACAGCTATGCCGTCGTCGGCTTCGTCAAAGGGGAGCGGAACTTCCTCCTCTCCGACGACCCGGCCTTTAAGAGCGCCTTCGTGACCGACGTCCTCCACTTCCGGGAGTACTATTCCGGGCAGGACCCCGATCCCAGCTATCCCGCGAAGCTGGAGAAGGTCCCCGGCGTCAGCCTCCATCCGAAGAAGACCGGCCTCTTCCTCCGGAAGGCCCTGAATAGCCGGCTTCTTAGAGGACTAACCTTCCGTCCGGTCACCTCGCTTCTCCACTACGACGAGAGAAAGATCCAGACCCATAACCGGTACGAGGTCTGGCACGACTTCGTCCGCCGCATCTCGGTCCCGGAGATGGAGGAGCTGAAGCGCCGCTATCCGGAGGTGCTTCTGGAGTCCTACTATTCCACCCCGGTCTACACCTTCACCGCCAACGGCTACGTCTCCGGCTTCCTGAAGCCGTTCTTCTTCTCCCTGAAGAAGGAGAAGCTGAACCGGCTGATGGACCTCAACCACCACTCGGAGGAGAACCTCGGCTCTTTCCAGGGGCAGAGCTTCGTGACGGAGGAGGGTGTCTATCCGGCCGACCTCCTCTCCTCCCTGTCTCCCGACGGGCTTAAGTACCGCCTCCTCTCTCCCTCGCTTCGCCTTCTCTGCGGGAAAAGGCCCTCTTCGGACCGGGAGATCCTTCTTTCCGAAGGCTTCGCCCGGACGCTCTTCTCCTCCCCGGAGGAAGCGCTCGGGGAGAGCCTATACGCCCTGACTCTCGTCCGCACGGAGAAGGAGGGAGAGCGGTTCGTCAACCGGTTCTCGGAGGGAAGCCTACGCATCAGCGGCATCGTTCCGGAGCCCGGCAAGGCGCTCTACCAGGACTCCTTCTTCCCTCTGGTCTACTGCTTCATGCACTTTCCCCTTGACCCCAGCGAGCTGAGGATCGAGGAGGCCCTCTTCCGGACGGACCTCGAAAGAACCGGCGAGGAGGAGATCCTCCGCCGGGTCAAGGAACTCGGGGACTACCGGGGAAGCTTCCCGATGAAGGAGATGCTCCGAAGCATCGAAAAGACGATGAAGAACCTCTCCCTGGTCTTCTTCGCACTCAGCGTCCTCTCCCTCTTCACCTCGGGCGCCCTTCTTTCCGTCTCCCTCCTCTTCCTGCTGGAGAAGGAAAAGAAGAGCATCGGGGTCCTCTTAGCCTTAGGCTACCGGAAGGCGGAGATCCTCCGTCTTTACGGGACTTATGCGGGCCTTCTGGTCCTTTTCGGCTATGTCCTGGGCGTCTTTCTTTCCTTCTTCGCAGAGCGGATCCTGGCCCGGGAGCTTGCCTCCTTCCTCTCTTCCTATGTCGTTTCCCCGGTCCCCTACCTGATCGGCGCCGGCTTAGGCCTTCTGCTGGTCCTTCTGGTCTTCCTCCTCCTGAAGGCGAGAATCGCAAAGCTCGATCCTCGGCTCGCCCTGAAAGGAAAAGAGCCCCTGAAGGAGTCTCGGGAAGGGAGAGCCCGCCGATCCTTCTCAAACCGCTTTCATCAAAACTGAAAGAAAAAAGCGCCCACCGTCCCTCGACTATGCTACAATTCTCCTAGCACTTTTAAGGAAGTGCTGAAAGAAAGGGTTCTTAGACAATGAAGGGTACTGTTAAGAAGTTCGACAAGGAGAAGGGCTACGGATTCATCACGGGCGAGGATGGGAAGGATTACTTCTTCCACTATTCTCAGCTGATGATGGATGGCTTCAAGACCGCTGAGGTTGGCCAGAAGGTCGAGTACGATCCGGCGACCACCGAGAAGGGTCTTCGCGCCAACAACATCCACTTCGTCAACGACTAATCCGCGGCTCGTGCTTCGCGATTCCTTGTTGAATCCATAGCCGAACGCAAAGGGCTGCCTCTCAGCAGGGCAGCCCTTTTCTCATTAGGAGGGTTTTATGGAAAACACGTCTGTTTCGAGGACGATGGACCCGAAGAAGCGGGAGAAGGCCATCGTCGTCACGTCTTCCGTCGGCATCGGCGGAAACTTCCTTCTCGTCGCTTTCAAGCTGTTCGTCGGCATCCTGGCGCATTCCGTCTCAATCCTGCTCGACGCCGTCAACAACCTGACCGACGCCCTCTCGAGCGTCCTCACGATCGTCGGGACCAAGCTCTCCGGAAGGCGGCCGAACCGGAAGCACCCCTTCGGCTACGGACGGGTCGAGTACCTGACCTCGACCGTGATCGCCCTCTTGATCCTCTTCGCCGGCTTCTCTTCCGTCTACGAGTCCGTTCAGTCCCTGATCCAGAAGGACGTCGCAACCTATACGATGTGGTCCTTTATCCTTCTTTCCGCCGCCGTGGTGGTGAAGGTCGCTCTCGGCCTCTACTTCCTGAGCCGGGGAAAGAAGCTTTCCTCGGAGGCCCTGAAGGCTAGCGGGAAGGACGCCCTTCTCGACTCCCTCCTCTCCGTCTCGACCTTGATTGCCGCCTTGGTGACGACCTACGCCCACGTCTCCCTGGAAGGATATGTCGGCATCCTCATCGGCCTCTTCATCCTCAAGTCCGGCCTGGACACCCTCAAGGAGTCGCTCTCGCCGATCGTGGGCGACCGGGCCGAAAGTGCCCTCTCCCTCGACATCAAGCGGATCGTCAACGAGGTCCCGGGCGTGAAAGGGGCCTATGACCTCATCCTCAACGACTACGGGAACGGCAAAGTCATCGGCTCCGTCCACGTCGAGGTCCGGGACGACATGACCGCCCGGGAGATCCAGGCCTTGGAGCGAGCCATCGTCGGGAAGGTCTACCTCGCCCACCACGTCCTTCTGACGGTCGGCATCTACGCGTCCAACGACTCCGACCCGGAGAGCCGCTCGATCAAGGAATCCTTGGCGAAGAAGACCAAGGACATGGCTAACCTCCTTCAGGTCCACGGCTTCTACGTCGACGAGAAGAGCAAGGAGGTCCACTTCGACCTCATCTTCTCCTTCGACGAGAAGGATCCGGAGAAGAAGCGGGACGGGCTTCTGGACGCCCTCTCGAAGGAGTATCCGGCCTACTCTTTCAGTGCGACCCTCGACCAGGACTTCTCCGACTGAGAAACTTGTGCCCCGGCTTCGGCCGGGGCTTTTCCGTTCAAAAATGTCCTAGCCGGAGGACGGCTAGGACGCTCGGGACTCCTGGACGAGCTTCTTCCGGTCGATCTTTCCAATCGAGGTCCTCGGCAGGGCCTGGAAGACGATCTTCTCCGGGACGGAGTAGCGGATGAGATGGAGGCTTAGCGCCTGGCGGAGCGCTTCCTCTAGCTTCTTCGGATCTGTCTCCGGGTTCTCTGGCTCGACGTAGAGGACAAAGTAAGGATGCTCGGCCTTTGGGACATAGACGGCCGCGGCGTCCTTGACGCCCGGGACTTTTCCGGCCTCCTCCTCGATCGCACTCGGATAGACGTAGAAGCCGGCGATCTTCTCCACGTCCGTCTTCCGGCTGCGGAAGTAGAGATAGCCGCCCTCGTCGAGATGCCCGATGTCGCCGGTGTAGAGCCAGCGGGCACCGCTTTGGTCCGTCTTCACCGGCAGCTTCTCCTTCTCCACGCCGAGGTAACCGAGGAAGAGGGAAGGGGAGGAGACCACGATCTGCCCGTCCTGGCCGACAGGGACCTCCCGGCTGTTGTCCTCGAGCGAGACAATCCGGACGCTCGTCCCCGGAAGCGGCTTTCCGACGCTGCCTCTTCGATGGTTCCGGTCGGTGTTGACGAAGTTGACCGAGATGGTCTCCGTCATGCCGTAACCTTCCCTCAGCCGGCAAGGACTCTTCGCCTCCTCCATCCGGCGGTCGAAGGCATCGAAGAGCTTCTCTTCCGGCTTGTCGGCCCCGATGTAGGTGACGATCAGGTTCCTCAGCTTCCGGCCCCGGAAGTGCCGGTTTTTCAGTAGCTTCTCCGTCATGTAGGGAATCGTGATCAGGATGTTGAGCTTGCCCTGGGCGATCTTGCGGCAGATCTCGTCGCCGTCGTAGCCGATCATCAGGCAGCTGGCGGCGTCGTTGCTTAAGGGGGCGTGGACGCCCATGGTCAGGCCGAAGCCGTGGAAGAGCGGAAGAAGTCCGATCATGCTCTTCCCGGAGGGGTTCCTCCCGAGGATGAAGGCACTCTTGGAGGTCACGTAGTTGACGGCGGCATCGTTAAGGACGACCGTCTTGCTCTTCCCGGTCGTTCCTCCGCTGCGGAGGTAGAGACTGGGCTTATGGTCGTCCCGGTTCACCGGGAAGGACGTCGACGAACGATAGGAATAAAGGTACCTTTCCTTCGGGATGTCTTTTCTTTTGCCTCGGTAGAGCATCCGGAAGAAAGGCCGCTCGATGGGACGTAGGTCCTTTAGGGCGCTTAAGAAGTAGGTCTTCACCTTCACTTCCTTGAGGACGTCTTCGTAGGCTGGGTACCGGGCATCGATAAGAAGGAGGAAGGCGCTGTGGTTCTCCTCCAAGGCTTCCTTCAGCTCGAGCGGCGGTAAGAGCGGGTGCAAGGTCGCCACGACGGCGCCGATCTTGTTGCAGGCGTAAAGGCTGACGATGGCTTCCGGAAGGTTCGGCGAGAGCAGGGAGACGACGCTGTCCTTCCTCACGCCGAGGTCGTAGAGGACCGAGGCCATATGGTCGACCCGGCGGAGGAACTGGTCGTGCCGGACGGTCCGGCTACGGAAATAGAGCGCCGGGCGGGTGGAATGGCGGTAGACGTCCACGGCTTCGTAGAGGGTCATAACGGGGCTCCTTTCCTCGGCTAGAACCGGAATCCCATCCAATAGGCGACAAGGAAGAGGACGGGAAGGACGACGACCGGCTGCCCGAGGTAGAACCAGGCCGTGTGGCGGCCGATGAAGCAGATCGGCTTGAACAGAGTTGTGTAGAGCTTCGGAACGAGGCTCTTCCGCTCCTTATAGAAGACCTTGCCGAAGCCGATTCCCAGGATTAAGGTTCCGGCGTTGGGGAAGAGCGGGTAGAAGTCCGCTCCGCCCTCATAGCGGCCGAGGGCAATCCATCCGGCGACCGGGAAGAGCTCCTGATAGTTCCCATGGTCGTTGAACGGGACCGCCCAGGGGAAGACGCCGCCGGAGAAGCGGTCGATAAACAGGAAGGAAAGGTAGAGGATCAGGGCGCCGAGGAAGAAGTCGAAGACCGGGGAAACCGGCCGGCGGAAGAGGGCCTGTGAGACGGCTTCCGCGATGCCGCTGAGGAGGACGACGGAACCCAGGAGATGGAGGATTCCGAAGACGACGAGGAGGTCCTCTCCGACGAGGGCCGAGACGGCCCAGGTCGACCCGGTGATCACGAGGGCGCCGAGAAGAAGCAGAAGTCCGCGGCGGATGTTGTTGTGGGAAAACTGGCAGGAGATGCCGCAAAGGAAGATGAAGACGGAACCGAAGAGGTTTGCGAGGTATTCCTCGATGACCTCGTTATAGAACATCCCTTCGCACCAGTCGAGGAAGGAACAGAAGGCCGGGTACTTCAGCTGCATGGCCACAAAATTCGTGGCCCCTAGAAGCATCGTGAAATCGAAGCACGTATGGTAGAGAACCACGACGATAATGGGAAGGGCACGGAGAAAGTCAATCTCCCAGACCCTTTCCTTCTTCGGTTTTAGCCCCTTTTCCAGGATTTTTCCACGCGGTTTAGACACGGACCGATTATAGCATGCAGGCTTTTCCGGAATGGTGCAAAGAAGATAAGGAAGAAAGAGAGACTTTTCCTGTACACGGGCCTTCCGGAAAAGTTGTTTCCTCTGCCGGAGAGACAAAGTTTTCACCCGATTTCCGCTTTTTCCATTGTCACCACCGAACCCGGTCACGTATAATTGTGACGCGACCTAAACGAGGAAGGAACACTCGGTTGAACCAGCTTTTTGATAAAATCCCGGAGAATCTCTTCGGCCCCTTGGCTCGGAAATACAAAGCCATCTACGCCTATGCGCTTGTCGGCCTTTACCATCTGCTCAAAAGCCGTAAGACGGATCTGAAGAAGTCGGACTACGTGAACCTGCTGAAGTCGTCCGGAGACGACCTTCTTTCCCTTTTCTCGGTCCATACGGACCAGATGGAGGATGACGAGGCGGGACAGGAAGTGACGCCCGAAGCGGACCGGGGATCGGAGAAAGACCCCGATGCCGTCCTGAACGACAAGGTCAACTACATCGTACGGAAGCTTTCCGCCTGCGGCTGGTACATCCTTTCGAAGGACCCGAAGACCAACGTCGAGTACCTCTACCTCCCGGCTTACTCCATCCAGCTTCTTTCGTGGCTGGACGAGATGACGAGCAACACCTCGACCTATCTGCCGCTCGTCCACCAGACCTATGCGGAGCTGAAGATGGAGGACGACAAGGAAGACGACTACATGTACCGCTCCCTGCTCAACGCCAAGAACAACGCCGAAAGCCTGGAGATGTCCGTCAAGCTCCTCAAGCAGCAGATCTGCGTCTTCGGCAACCGGCTGACGAACGTGCTTGACCCGAACCAGGCCCTCAAGCAGCATTTCGACGAGTACCGGACCGATATCTCCGACCGCTACTACCACCCGATGAAGACGTTCGACTCGCTGGGCCTCTACGCCCAGCCGACGATCGCCATCCTCCGCAAGTGGCTGAAGTCCGAGCGCATCCTCACCCTCCTGGTGCGGGAGGCGAAGACGGAGCCGATGAACCACGGCAAGAACGAAGGCCAGCTGGCGATGGAGATCATTCAGACTCTCCAGGACGTCATCGACACCTTCTCGAGCCTGGCCAAGGCCTTCGACGATATCGACCGGGCGAACGCGAACTACACCGAGGCCGTCCAAAGGAAGGTGAACTATCTCTCCTCCAGCGACAAGACCGTCAAGGGGAAAATCGACCGGATCATCCTCTCCCTGGCGAACGAGATCAAGAACAACCCGGCGCTCAGCTACGAGGAGATGCCGATCCTGGCCAAGGCCTCGGACAGCATTTTCCTTGCCCGCCAGGGCTTCCTCGACTCGGCTTCCCTGACCATGCCCTTCAAGCGGGCCGGCGCCGTCGTCGGGGAGCCGCTTCCCCTCGACACCGGCTTCGACGACTTCGAGGGCGCCATGGAGATGGAGCGGAGGTTCAACCAGGAGCTGGACCGTTTCTCCGACGAGGCCATCGTCGCCTTCCTCGAGAGGAACATGGCCGGCCGGGATGCCATGGAGACGGACGAGATCCAGATCCTCGACAACGACGACCTCGTCCTCTACATCCTCGGCATCCTGAAGTCCCTCCTCGGACTGTTGCCTTATACTGCCGTCGAGGAGAAGCCCCGGATCGAGTACGCCGGGTGGGAGATGCCGCTCTACCGCTTCGTCCGCAAGGGGAAGAGAAAGGCGTAAGGGAGGAAAACAATGTTCGAAGAAAAATACAAGGAGCTCTCCAGGGGCGACAAGACGCTCTTCAGCTCCGTCGTCAACCATCTGCTCTACCAGTGCTACGTCACCCGTCGGACCTATGACCGGAAGAGCCGTATGTTCCGGGCCAATCCGGACTACCTCTACGTCCTGAGGAACTACTCCCTCATCGAGGACTTCCTCGGCTACCTGAACGTCACGCTCTCCAAGAGCGACGAGGACGGGGTGATCTTCCTTGCCTCCGGCGCCGAGGAGAACCACCTGAGGCTCGACAGCGTGACGACCCTCATCGTCTATGCCCTCCGTTCGTTCTACGAGGGCGAGGTCAGCAAGACGCCGGAGCAGCCGGAAATCCTGATGACCTACGGGCAGCTGGCGGCCTTGCTTCAGGAGCTCGGACTGAGCAACCTGAGCAAGCACATCAGCGCCACGGCGATCGCCGCCTCCTTGCGGACGCTCGACAGTTTCAACGTGATCAACCGGGCTTCGGGAACCTACAGCGACCCGAGCTACTCATTCTTCATCCTGCCGACCATCCGCTACGTCATCTCCAACGAGAAGATGAACGCCCTTTACCGTAACCTGACCGAGAGCGAGGGAGAGAGTCCTTCCGAGGCTCCGGTCCGCCCGATCTTCACCGAAGCCGCCGCCTCTACGGCCGCTCCGGCCGAGGAGGAGAAGGCCAACCCCAGCGAGGGGACGGTCACCATCGACGTCCCGGAGGAGAAGACCTCTTCCTCCGGCTCGGACAAGGCGGAGAACGGGTCGTCGGACGTCCCCTTCGGTTCGGACGTTCCTTTCGGAGGCTAAACCGACATGAAGAACCTCGTCAAGTTCCGTCTCATCAACTGGCACTACTTCTCCAATACGACCTGCGACATCAAGAACATCACCTTCCTGACGGGCCCGAACGGGACCGGCAAGTCGACGGTCATCGATGCCCTGCAGATCCTGATCCTCGGTACCACCCGTCCGGACAACTTCAACAAGGCGGCCAACGAGAAAGGCCGCTCCGGACGGAACCTCTTAAGCTACCTGAGAGGGCAGACCGGCTACGACGACAACGGCAACGTCATCGACCTGAGGACCGGGACGTTCACGTCCTATCTGGCGATCGAGATCTTTGACGACGTCGAACAGAGGACCTTTACCTTAGGCTGTCTCTTCGACGTCGACTCGGCGGACAACATCGACAAGCACTACTTCTATCTGGACTCCCCGTTCCCGGAGAACGACTTCAGCACGGGCGAAGGAAGCAAGAAGCGGCCGATGATGTACCGGGAGTTCTCGCCTTTCGTCCGCAGCCACTACAAGGCGAACCACTTCCGCTTCTTTGACTCCGACGCGGACTACCAGAGCTTCATCAAGGTCGCCTTCGGGAACCTGCCGGAGAAGTACTTCTCCCTCTTTAAGAAGGCGGTCTCCTTCACTCCGATCAGCGACATCTCGACCTTCATCACGGAATACATCTGCGATGCCGACATCAACGTCGACATCACCCCGATGCAGAAGAACATCGAGCAGTACAAGATCCTGGAGAACCAGGCGCGGGAGCTGAGCGAGAAAGAGAGCATCCTTCAGAACATCCAGTCCACCTACGCCGAGTACGCGAAGTACGAGCGCTCCCTGAAGATGCTGACCTATGTTAACGACCGGGTCAACTACGAGGAGGCTCAGAAGAAGCTTGAATCCCTGCAGGAGAAGCTGAAGAAGGACAACCAGCGGCTTCTGGAGATCAGCAACCAGACGCAGATGTTCGACGCCCAGATCGCCGACCTGAGCGACGACCTCTCCTCCTTCCAGGCCAAGAAGCTCTCTTCGAGCAACTACTCCCTGACGGAGAAGATCTCCCTGAAGAAGGAGAACGTCACCCGTTCCGTCACGGCAATCCAGATGGCGGCCAAGAACGCCCTGAACAAGATCGAGGGCTACGGCCGGGAGTATGCCGAGACGGCCGGCCGCTTCGCCTCCTTCTACGGCCAGTTCGACAGCGCCCGGCTTGGCGACGAGAAGCTCGCCAAGGCCTTTGACGAGCTCGTCTCCCTCTCCCGGGACATCGCCAACGAAGGAAAGGCGATCGCCGAAAGCGCCCACCAGGGGACCCTGGACCTGGATGCCCTGAAGGCGTTCCGCAACGACATGGAGATGCTGAAGAGCGAGGCGACGGGGCTGAAGTCCCAGCTCACGAACCAGTTCTATCTCACCAGCGACAAGCTTCAGTCCCTGCAGAACGACCTCTCGGCCGTCAACAACGGCAAGAAGCCCTTCGACAAGCTCGGCCCGAGCTACCTGGCGATCCGCGACTCCCTGCGGACGGCCTTAAAGGCTAGACACCAGGACGCCTACCTGAACATCTACTGCGACCTGATCGACGTGAACGACCCGGAGTGGACCATGGCCTTAGAGGCCGTCCTCTTCAACCAGAAGTTCAACTTCTTCGTCAATCCGGCCTACTACGAGGAAGCTAACCGCCTCTTAAAGCAGCTCTGCGACAGCTACCACTACTACCACGTCTCCCTGGTCGACACCGAGCGCCTGCTCCATAGCGGCATCGAAGCCAACCCGGACTCGATTGCCCTCTTAATCGACACCAAGGACGAAGGGGCGAGAGCCTATACGGACTATCTCCTCGGCCGGATCAAGAAATGCTCCACCTTCGAGGAGGCCCGCGCCTCCGGCTCCGGCCTTCTCTCCGACGCGACCGGATACCGAGGCTTCGCCACCTGGTACCTGAACAAGAACAACGCCCGGATTTTCTACCTCGGGACGAAGGTCAGCGACTCGACGATGGCCTTAAGCGCCAAGGACTACCAGGAGGTCAACCAGCGCTACTCGCTTCTAAGCGAGGCCTTAAACCAGATCGGTAACCTCCTTGCCCTTCCTTTGATGAGCGAGAACGAGCGGGCCGGCTATGTGGCCGACCTCAGCCGGGAAGGCGAGGTGAAGAACCTCGAGAGCCAGATTGCCTCCCTCGACAGCGAGATGAAGAAGGTCTCCTCCGGCGGGATGGATGTGGTCGACAGCAAGATCCAGGAGATCGTCGGAAAGATTAAGGATCTGAGGAACCAGCGGGAAAACCTGCTGACGGAACGGGGCTCCCTGCTTTCGGAGGTCAACCGGCTCAACGGAACCGAGATTCCTTCCGCCCAGGCGCTGGCGGACAACTACAAGAAGGAGCTCCTCGTCTTCGACCCGGAGGTCGCCAACAAGGAGTACGACCCCTTCTACAACCGGCTCCTCGACGTGGAGAAGCTGACGCTGGCCCAGATCCGGAACCAGGCGACCAAGGAGTACATCCAGGCCCAGAACGCGCTTCTGAAGACCCGGGACAACCTCACCAAGCTTCGGAGCGACTACGTCAACCGCTACCACGTCAACTTCAGCGTCTCCGAGACCTCCTCGAACGCGGAGTTCGACGAGGAGCTAGAGCGGATCAGCCAGGTCCAGCTTCCGGAGTACCGGCAGAAGATTCAGGAGGCCCACGACGCGAGCGTCCGGGAGTTCAAGGACGACTTCATCTATAAGCTGAGGACGGCGATCGACACCGTCAACAGCCAGATTGAGGAACTCAACCAGGCCCTCTCCGACTGCCAGTTCGGCCGGGATGTCTATCAGTTCCGGGTCACGCCGAACAAGGACTACAAGTCCTACTACGACATGATCATGGACCCGCTCCTTCTGAAGGCCGGCGATGCCGAGAGCCTCTTCATGGAGAAGTACAAGACCGTCATGGACGACCTCTTCTCCCTGATCAGCTCCTCCACCAGCGCGGCGGGAGAGCAGCTCGACCAGATCCTGAAGAACATCGAGACGTTCACCAACTACACGACGTACCTCACCTTCGACCTTCTGGTCACCCGGGGCCTCGGGGAGGAGAAGAAGACGATCTCCCTCGCCCGCTCGTTCAAGAGCCAGTCCGGCGGCGAGACCCAGACGCCGTTCTACATCGCGATCTTAGCCTCCTTTGCCTCGCTCTGCCGGGCGAACAACCCGAAGGACAACAACACTCTGCGGCTAGTCATCTTCGACGAGGCGTTCTCCAAGATGGACAGCGCCCGTATCATGAAGTCCGTCGACCTGCTCCGCCAGTTCTCCCTCCAGGGCATCATCTCGACGCCGAGTGAGAAGCTCCGGGACCTCGTCTCCTTCGTCGACCTGATCCTGGTCACCATCCACGACGAGAAGCACAAGAAGTCCGGCATCGACGTCTACGAGGACAAGAGGCGGGCGAAGAAGGAAGAAGAGGAGCGGAAGGAGAAGGAAGCGAAGCTCACTCAGGAGACCGAGGCGGCGCTTCCGAGCGAGGAAGAGAAGAAGTAGGAAAAAGCCCGGCTTCGGAAGAGGCCGGGTTTTCGTTGGTTTAAGATCTTTTCCTGACCGGTTCCCCTAGTGGTGGCTAGGGTCCTGCCTTCTCTTCTTCCAGAAGGCCTTGACGGATCCGCCCGTCGTCCTTCGGTCCTGGTCCACCTCCTGCCCCTCCTCGTCGCCTTTAGCCGGCCGGGGAAGTGCGGAAAACGATCTTTCTTTCCGGTCTTGCCGTAGGTCTTGGAAAGACCAAGGAGCTAGCCTGGTTACGGGACGAAAATTGCGGAAACGGGAAGAGGCCTCCTTAGGGCAAAAGGGAGTCCGCCCGGCTCTATTCGGCGGCTTTCGGATTCGTCGTGCTTCTTTTCCTAAGAGGAAAAGGCGGAGGGAACGGAAGGGGAATGCGGACCTTTCTTTTCCTCTTCCGCCGATGGTATTATTTTCCTGTTCTTTCTTCCACTAAAAGGAAGAATCCAGATTCTTCGGGCGAAGCGGACAGGACAGACTCACTTTGGCGGTCTTCGTCCTCTTCCCGTCGGGAAGGCACCGAGGGCGAGGAACAGGAGGAAAACCTAGCATGGAGAAGAAGCAAAGGCTCGCGTATGTCGACACCGGCAAGTTTCTGGCCATGTTCTTTGTCGCCTTCGCTCATATCGTGGAGCAGGGAGTCACGGTCCCTTTCCTCTATTCCTTCCATCTTCCTCTCTTCTTCTTTCTTTCCGGCCTGACTTTGTCCATTGACAAGGAAACCCGGTTCGGCGACTTCCTCGTCCGGAAGCTCCGCAGCTACGTCTTGCCGCTCTTCTTCCTCGACCTCCTCTACTACCTGGCCGGCTTAGCCTTTCTTCTTGCCGAGCGGAACGCTTCGGCCATCAACTGGGCTTCCTTCGAGTTCTTCCTCGTCGGCTTCTTCCGTCAGGAGAGGTTCTACTCCGCTTGGTTTCTGCCGGCCCTCTTCTTCTCCGCCCTTCTAGCCTATCCGGCCATCAAGCTGACCTTGAAGAACAAGGTGCTCGGCCTGCTGGCAATCCTTTCCTTCCTCGCCTTCGGCCTCTGGCTCAACACATTCCTTTCCGCTCCTCTTCCCTGGAATGTCGACGCCTCCTTCGTCGGCGGATTCTTCGTCTACGCCGGCTATTTCGTCCATCGCCTCCTGCCTCAGGCCCGTTCCTTCCTTGAGAAGAACCGGATCCGGGCCTTAGGATTCGGCCTCCTGTTCCAGAGCGCGAGCTTCCTTTTCGCTTATCTTGCCTACCATTTCGACAATAGCCACTTAGAGATGTGGGGAAGGAACTACCAGCCTTTCTACTACATTCTTCCGGCCGCGCTTTTCGGATGCCTGGGCATGACCCTCCTCTCCTTCGCCATCTCCAACCCCGTTTTCGCCTACCTTGGGAAGAAGACTCTCTTCATCCTGGTCGCCCAGCAGGACATCGCCATGCGCGCGGCGAAGGAGTTCTGGTTCCGGGACTGGTATCTCTCCTTAGGGCGCCTTCCCGTGGAAAGCGTTAGCCGCTACCTCTATGCCTTCACGGTCACCGTCATCGCCTTCGTCATCGGGCTTGTCCTCTACTACCTGGTCCGCTACTCTCCCTTCTGCGTCTTCTATTCCTATCCTCTTCCCGGTTTCTACCGCTGGCTTACTCCGAGGAGGAAGTCTCCGGAGGGAAAGAAAGCGTAAGGAAAGGTGTAGCCTTTTCCTGTAAACGCCCTTTCCCTTTTCCGGACGGAAGGAAAAGGCCACGAAAAAGGACTCCGAATCGGAGCCCGGAAGACCTGGGAAAGAAGGAAGAAGGGGCTGTTGCAAAACCTGTCATGAACGGCAGGTAGGGCAGCAGCCCCTTTTTTTCGTGACGATCTCTACTTGGGGTCGAAGTCGTCCTCCCAGCGGTACTTGGGATTCTCCGCCCGCTTCTTCCGGAACTCCTTGACCGCGTCGGGGTAGGTCAGCCCCGAGGCGGCGACCATGTCCGGCTCGTCCTCCATTCCGTCGTCCTCCCATCCGCAGACCGGGCAGATGTCGAACGAGTCCTCGTCCGGGAAGGTGTACTCCCCGCAGACCGGGCAGGGATGGGGCTTCGGCGGTCTGCGGTGCTCGTCGAACCAGTCGTATTTCGGGTTCTCCTTCACTTTGGCCTCGTATTCCTTCCGGTACTCGTTGAGGCTGAGCTTGTTGTACCCGTCGTGGGAGTCCGGGTCCTCGGTCTGCCCGAGGTCGTAGATCCAGCCACAATGAGAACAGCGAACCTCACCGTCCTCGTATTCGCGAAGGTCTTCCGCTTTTTCCTCTGGATCATAGTTCGTGTCAAAGCGGAACTCGTCACAGACCGGGCAGTTCATCTCTTTGAACTTGAACTTCTTCTTCATTTTCTTCATTTTTCTTTTTTCTTTCCCCTTTTTTCCTGCTTGTCTCTCTGGGACTTGTAATAATTATACCCGCCGCTGGGGATGTAGTCGGTGACCACGTAGCCGTCCTGGGAGTAGCAGAAAAGTATGTGTATGGCAGTAACCCCAGGCTTCTTCCTTGAGGATTTTCGTTATGTTCGGAAAGGACAGAAAGCGGTCCTGTGGATAGAAGGGCGAAAAGCGGAAGGAAGGGCCTGAAGCGGGACCAGAAGAGACTCCTTCTCGAAGGGATTGAGAATCGATTTGACTTAGACCGACCAAAAAATGCCTTGGCGCAGGACCAAGGCCGAAGAAAATAACGGTCGGAAGCCGGCTAGGCAGTCCGAAGCAAGGCCGCCTGAAGGAGGAAAAGAAGGGCGTCGAAGAGGCTGAGGAAGAGGCCAATCCACTCCCCGAGCGCCAGGAAGTTCACCTTCGGCTTCTCGTAGTAGGTCGCTCCGTCGACCTCGACCCGCTTCATCTTCGCCCAGTCCGAGAGCTTCGGGTTGAACATGGAGAAGAAGGAGAGATAGCCGCCGGCTCCGACCAGGATGAGGAAAGGTAAGGAGAAGGAGTCGGCGTAGTAGGTGATGTTCGGAAAGACGGTGACGAGGGAGTAGAGGATGCCGGCAAGTCCGAAGAGGCCGAAGGCGCCCATGGCGGCGAAGAGGTGCGGCTTCGGGCTGGAGAGCGGGATGACGTTCGAAAGGAGGAATAGGATCAGGGAGAGCGGGAAGAGGATGGCGAAGGAGAGCGTGTAGTAGGAGGAGAAGAGACTGAAGAAGAGAGCCTCCCCGGTCGCAAGGCTCATCCCGGAAAGGGCAAGGAGGAAGTAGAGGAAGAACCGCGTTCCCGGCGTCAGGACCCGGTAGTACTCGTAGCCGTAGGAGTTCGCTAGGTGCAGCACCTCTCCCTTCTTCCTCTCCCGGCGGGCGAAGAAGGCGAGCGTCAGCAGGTAGACGAGGGCGAAGAGGAGGCCGAAGCCGAGGCAGAAGAGGCTGGCGGTCAGGATGTTCTTCATTCTCATCGCAGGGCGGCCTGGACCTTTCTCAGGGCCTCGCTCCGGTCCTTGGCCTTGAAGTAGTAGGAACCCATCACTAGGGCGTCCGCCCCGGCTTTGGCGACCCTGGGACCCGTGACGTCGTTGAGGCCTCCGTCGACCTCGATCTCATAAGAAAGGTCCAGGTTTTTCCGGTAGTGATCCAAAGCCTCGACCTTCTTCTCGCTTCCTTCGATGTAAGACTGGCCGGCCTTGCCGGGGAAGACGGACATCACGAGGAAGTAGGAGAAGTCGGAGAGGTACGGCTTTATGCTCTCGACGGGCGTGTCAGGATTGAGGGCGAGGCCGAAGGCGACGTCCGGATACTGTTCCTTGAGCTTCCTTAGCTCGAAGAGCCCTTTGACGGGGAAGGCCTCGGCATGGAAGCTGATCGCCTTGACGCCGAGGGAGAGGTAGCGAGGCACCTGCTCCAGGGGATGGATGACCATGAGGTGGACGTCGAGGTCGAGAAGGGAGCCGTAGCGTCCTAAGACGGCCTTGAGGATCGGCTCGCCGAAGGAAATCTGTGGGACGAAGACGCCGTCCATGACGTCGTAGTGGACGGCCCTTAGGCCGCGCCCGACGATCTCGTCGAGGTCCCTCGAGAGGTTCAGAAAGTCGGCACTCAGAAGGGACGGCCGGATTTGAGTTTCTTTTTCCATACGTCGTTCTCCTTCACTTCTTCCATGATTTTAAGATAGTTCCGGTAGGAATCCAAGGAGAGAAGGCCGGACTTCACGGCCTCGAGGACGGCACAGCCCTTGGTCGACTCTCCGTGCAGGCAGTCGTTGAACTTGCAGGCGGGAAAGTACTTCCGGTACCCGGGGAAGCTGTTGGCCAGGTCGACCGGCTTCATCTCCTCCAGCACGAGCTCCGAGAAGCCGGGCGTGTCGTAGAGGAAGCCGTCCAGGTAAGGAAGCAGGATGACTTCCTTCGTCGTATGCCTTCCCCGGCCGTAGAGGTTTCCCCGCTCGTCGACCTTCCTCAGGAAGTCCGGGTCGATCCGGTTCAGCAGGGTCGACTTTCCGACGCCCGTCTGTCCCATCAGGGCCGTCTTCTTTCCCCGAAGCAGGGGAAGGAGGATCGGAAGGTCGTCCTTCTTCCGGACGCTCGAGAGAAAGAAGACCGGGAACCCGATCTTCTCGTACTCGGCCATCCGCTCTTTTAACACCATACGTTCCTTCGGGCTCAACAGGTCACTCTTCGTCAAGCCAATCGCCGCCGGAAGGGAGGAGAAGGTCACAAGGGAGAGAAACTTGTCGAGCAGGTAGGAGGAGAATTCCGGCTCCTTGGCCGAGACGAGGACCAGGACGAGGTCCGCGTTCGAGAGCCGAGGCCGTTTCAATAAAGAACGCCGGGGAAGGACGGCGTCGATCTCTCCGCGGTCGTCCAGAACCACCTCGTCGCCGACGAGGATCGACTCCTTCCGGAAGGAGACCGTCCCCCGCTTAGGATGGGTCGAGAAGTCCTTCCGCTCTTCGTCGTAGAGGACGTAGCCGAGCGAGGAAAGCGAGGAGACGAGGTAGGACGGCGTCATTTCTCCGTCTTCTCCTTCCTGGCCTCCTTCGCTGCCTGCTTCAGGGCTCTCTTCTTCTCCTTCTCCAGCTTCTCCGCCTGGCGCTCCTGGGCGCTCGGACGGTGGAAGAGGCGATAGAAGAAGCCGTGCTTCTCCTCGAGGAGCTCCGGGTTCTTCATCAGCCGTTCGATGTCCCGTCGCAGGTAGCCGGCATCGAGGTAGCGCTCCGTCGGGTCCTTCTCGCAGGCCTTGTCGATGATGCTCTCCACGGCCTCCGGGACGTGCGGGTTGTACTTCCGGACCGAAGGGAAGGGTTCCGTCAGGTGGGCATTGAGGATGGTCATGTTGTCCGCCCCGTCGAACGGGACCTTCCCGGTCACCAGCTCGAAGAAGGTGACGCCCATCGAATAGATGTCGCTCTTCTCGCTGGCGACGTTCGTGTTGATGACTTCCGGGGCGAGGTAGGCCGGGGTGCCGCTGAGCATGTGGTCCCGGGTGATCCGGTCCGAGTTCTGGAAGGTCGCGATGCCGAAGTCGCCCAGCTTGATCGTCCCGTCCCTTGTCATGAAGATGTTGGCCGGCTTGATGTCCCGGTGGATGACGCCGTGCTGGTGGGCGTAGAGGATGGCCGAGCAGAGCTGGTACATGATGTCCAGGGCCTCCGGGATGCTGAACTTTCCGCGGACCTCGAGGAACTGGTGCAGGGTCTGGCCGTTGACGAACTCGTTGACCATGTAGGGCTTGCCCTTCCAGGTCCCGACGTTATAGACCCGGACGATGTTCTGATGGTTGAGCGAGGCCGCCGCCCGGGCTTCCCGCTCGAAGCGGGCCAGGGAGACGGAGTTGGCCTCCGACTCGGGGCGGAGCATCTTGATGGCGACGTCCTTGTCCGTGATCAGGTCGTGGGCCTTGTACACGAAAGCCGATCCGCCCTCGCCGAGGGTGTACTGAATCTTGTACCGGTCGTCCAGGATCTCGTTGGGCTCGAGCTCCCCGTCCAAGGTTCCGCTTCCGCTCATACGCTGCGCTCCATCAGGGAGACGGCGATGTTGTCGTTCCCGCCGGCCTCTAGGGCCAGGTCAATCAGCTTCTTCGCCTTCTCCTTCGTCGTCCGACCTTCCTCCGAGAGGACGTCGGCGATCGTTGCGTCCGGGACCATGTTGTAGAGTCCGTCCGAGCAGAGGAGGACGGCGTCGAAGGAGTCCGTGTCGACCGGGATCTCCTCGACGTCGGACAGGTCGGGATTGATGCCGACGGCGTTCAGAAGCAGGTTCTTCTGGGGATGGTTGGCCATCTGGTCCTTCGTGATCCTTCCGGAGTCGAAGAGGAACTGGACGTAGGTCTGGTCCTTCGTCACGCGGGTCAGGCCCTTCTCCTTCGAGTAGGCGTAGGCCCGGGAGTCGCCCACGGAGAAGAAGAACGTCTTCTTCTCCCCGACGAAGGCCCCGACGGCGGTGCTGCCCATCTCCCGGAACTCTTCCCCGGAGAGGGACATCTTATAGATGGTCCGGTTCGCCTTCTTCAGGTTCTTCCGGGAGAAATGCCGCATGCCGCGCAAGGAGAGATGCCGGTGGAGCGACTGGAACGGAATGGCCAGCGAGTCGATGATGAGGGCCGAGGCGACCTCGCCCTTCCGGTGCCCGCCGATGCCGTCACAGACGAGAAGCAGGGTTCCATACTGGCTCGACGCACAGAAAGCGGCGTCTTCGTTGTTCTTCCGGTGCTTGCCGATATCGCTCTGGCAGGCAATCCGGGCTTCCCTTTCGTTACTTTGCATACTTTGCCCTCAGTTGGCCGCAGGCGGCATCGATGTCGCTGCCGAATTCCTTGCGGATGGTCGACTTCACGTGCTTGGAGAGGAGGTAGTTGTGGAAAAGCTCGACCTGGCTGTCGTCGGAGCGGGAAAGCCCGTTCTCGATGACCGGATTATACGGGATCAGGTTCACGTAGCCGAAGGTCGGCGCGATGAGGTTCTCGAGCTCCTTGGCCTGGACGAGGGAGTCGTTGACGCCCTTGATGAGGATGTACTCGAACGTCACCCGGCGTCCGCCGGAGTCCTTTCCGTACTGGATGACGGCCGGAATCAGCGTCTCTAGGGGATAGAGCCGGTTGATGGGCATCAGCCGGTTCCTCAGCTCGTCGTTCGGGGCATGGAGGGAAATCGCCAGGTTCACCTGGAGCCCTTCCTTGCCGAAGCGGAGGATGCCCGGGACGATGCCGCAGGTCGAGACCGTGATATGGCGTGCCCCGATGGCCAGCCCGAAAGGAGAGTTGATCGTCCGGATGAAGGTGAGGACGTTGTCGTAGTTGTCAAACGGCTCGCCGGTTCCCATGATGACGACGTGGGTGACGCCAAGGGCCGGGTCCTTCTTCCTCAGGTAGCGGTCGAAGGCGAGCACCTGGCCGAGCATTTCGTCGGCGGAAAGCTTCCGCCGGACCTTCAGCAGGCCCGAGGCGCAGAAGGCGCAGGACATGTTGCATCCGACCTCGCTGGAGACGCAGACGGAGTAGCCGTAGACATAGTGCATGAGGACGCTCTCGACTTCCTCTCCGTCCTTCAGCTTCATCAGGCACTTGACGGTGCCGTCCCGGCTTTCCTGGATGTGGGTCGGCTCCGGAAGGGAGAAGTCATAGCTCGACTTCAGTTCGTTCCGGAAGTCCTTGCTGATGTCGGTCATCTCGTCGAAGGAGGAGACTTTCCTCTGGTAGAGCCACTGGAAAATCTGCCGGCTCCGGTAGGCGCTCTGGCCGCGGGCCAGCATCTCCTTCGTCAGCTCTTCCAGGGAAAAAGAATAAATGGATTGCATGGGAATCAGGACCTCGGGTAAACGGCGGCACTCAGGGCAAGGTTGTTCCGGGCATCGGGCGTGTAGCGCCGGATCTCGGCCTTTCTCCGGTGAAGACCGTCAAAGTAGGACGACAGCGCCTCGACGGGCTTCTCTAGCGTCAGCTCGTCCAGGGTATGGGTGACGAGGACGAGGTCTCCGGCCGGCTTCACGAAGCGGGAGAGCTCCTTTAGCTCCTGCTTTTCCCGCTCCTCCTGCCGGCGTAGGTCCTCCTCTCCCGTCAGCGGGAGCAAGGAGGGATCGAAGGGGTTCTCGCCGTAGCGGCATCCGTTCTCGAAGAGGAGGACGGCGTCATAGGAGGCGTCCGGTTCATAGGTCTTGAGAAGGAAGAGGGAAGAATCGAGGACGCGGGTATGGCTAAGGCCGTAGGCCTGAGCCCGCTTCTCCATCCGCTCCTTCTTCTCCGCCCCGTCGACGACGAGAAGAAGATCCGGCTGGTAGGAGTCCTTCAGAAGGTTCTCCAGGTAGACGGCCGGGACGATGTCGTCGAGGCCGTAAAGGAGGATCTTCGGCTGGACGGCAGGGAAGTCGAGGGAGGAAAGAAGCTTCGCCATGGGGAGGGAGACGAAGACGGCGTCCCTCGAGCGGAAGAACGGCTCGTCCGCAGTAGCTGGAAGGAAGAGGGAAGGCCCCTTCCCGACGCTAAGGAGGCTGTCCTTCTCCTTGGATGGCTTCCTTCCCTCTTTAAGGGTATTGGTGAACCCGTACAACTGAGGCGCACGGCGGAGCGCTGTGCTTAAGGCGAGCTTCTCCTTCGGCGAATAGGTCCGGTCGAGAAGGTCCGAAAGGAAGACGGGCATCTCGAGGACTAAGGCGTTGGCTAACCGAGGCACCTTCCTCGTCCGCTCGTCGAGGCTAAACGGCACCTTTGAGGCAGAAACCAGGGAATCGAAGTCCTCTTCCTGGAGAAGGAGGTTCTCCTTCCGGATGGTGTCGAGGTAGTCCTTCCGGATTTCCTCCTGCGCTTCCGGGTTCCGGCTCAGGGTCTCGAGCGTAAGGAGGTTAAGCGCCTCCTCCGTCGAGCCCGGCTGGACTTTACCGATCGCGTTGCGGACCTGGAAGGTCCGGCTTTCGAGATGGCGGAACAGGGAAAAGAGAAGGCCGCGAAGGTCCTTCCTCTCGCCTTCCGTCAGGGCAAAGGTGACTGCCGTCTCCTTCAGCCTCGGAAGGAGAGGCTTCTCCTTCGAGAGGACCGGGACGAGGGCAAAAAGCTCCAAGGAAAATTCCATCGTTCTTCTCCTTCCTCTTGATTATAGACTTCCGGCGCCGGTTTATGACAGAAACGGCTACTGGTACTGCGGATAGACTTTGTCCGCCTCCTCGCAGAGGCGGCCGTTCAGCTTCCGCTCCAGGCTGACGATGTCCTGAAGCTCGTTGATCTTGCTCTCGTAGATGGCGACGTCCTCCTTGCCGAGGGCGTAGGCGTTCTCCACGAAGTAAGAAAAGACGACGTAGTCTCGCTTGAGAAGGACGCTCCTAAGCTCCTTCTTGTCCCGCTCGCTGAGCGGGCTTTCCTCGAAGGCCTTCAGGATCTCCTCGCTCGCCTTGCCGCGGGCGTCCTCAAACGCCTTCTTCGCCTTGTCCTCGGCGATGAAGAGCGCCTGGCTTCCCTTCGTGTAGTCGTTCAGGCCCTTTAGGTCCTCCAGCAGGACCTTCAGCCGGTAGGCGTTCTTGAGGACGAACTGGGCGTTCGCCACGACGTTCCCCGTCTCGTAGGTAATCCGTTCTAGGTAAGTCATTTTCCCCTCCTAATTCCAAAAAAGCCCACGGGAATGTGGGCTTCCAGTCGCTTGGACGGAACGAAAGAAGAGACTACTTCTCTTCCTTCGCCTTGACCTCCATCACCTTCTTCCCGTTGTAATAGCCGCAATGCGGGCAGACGTGATGAGGACGGATCTCCGCGCCGCAGTTCGGGCAGGTGACGGTATTCGTCGCCTTCAGGGCGTTGTGCTGACGACGGATATGCTTCCGCGTGACACCGGTTCTTCTTGCAGGTACTGCCATAATCGTTTCCTCCTACGAACACAAATTGCGTTCACACAGCATTGGAAATTATACCTTTCCCGAAAAGGCAAGTAAAGAGCCAACTCATTTTCTCAGTCATTACTCATAAACTTTTGCCCTTCCCGGTCCGGAATGGGTTTTTTTCAGTGAATCCGTTGCTCTTGTATGGTATCTTTGATATAATACATGTATGAACAAGAACGATCTGCCCCAGTGGG
>Ga0256406_1001238_pt1 | contig 42211 bp, 35 predicted proteins | sample RumenRJG_03DNA_FD_185986 | JGI IMG/M metagenome (GOLD analysis project Ga0256406, IMG submission 185986) | Bovine rumen microbial communities from Lethbridge, Alberta, Canada - RJG_03 | ecosystem: Host-associated > Mammals > Digestive system > Stomach > Rumen | place: Canada: Alberta | collected... | reverse complement strand
TGGGGATAAGGCCGTCATTTGTATCGGGCTCTTTCCTTGTGCCCCCAGGGCAGATATGGATCATTGAAAATTGTATGAAAGTTGCTACTTGACAAGGGTCACATCATAGCAGGGGCTTACCAAGACCAGCCGGCAGGCCGAATGTTTTTCATACCCTGGGTGCTGACAAAGTTACCCAACTTGTGATATCGGCTATCGCCGATAACCCCACCACCAGCCATTCGGCTGGTCCCCCGCCCCCACTGGGGGCGGACTGCCTGTGGCCGTACAATTTCGTTGTTTATGTCTATAGTTTGTGCAAGCACATGGTTTACATGCCTGGATGAAGTTCATCGTTCATAGTTTGTCGTTCATCGTTTAGATAGTACGCCGTCGCCGGATTGCCGTGCTACCGAATGGACGGTGACGGATGGTTATGGGGCCTGGAGCGGTGGTTAGAACCCACCACCATTGCGCTAACGCGCAACGGTCCCCCGCCCTTAGAAAGGGCGGAGAATCGTATGGCATAATGCTGCGTTTCTAAATAAAGTATGGCATAAATCAATTGTACGATAAATTTTTATTCCATTAGATAAGCAACGACAACCAAATGACAACAAGAATATCCGCCCTTTTCAAGGGCGGGGGACCATGCGCATGCATGGTGGTGGGTTCTGATTCCACTATCTTTTTGTATACAATCTGTGCAAGCACATCCTTTACACTTCCGGTCCAGGAACGGGCGCACCGGGCGACACGGCTCCGCCGTTCCTGGTGCGCCCCTACGGTGCCGGATCGGATGGTCGTGCTGAAATGAGATGTTTCACGTGAAACATCCTCCTTTCTATTTATAAAAAAACGCCGAAGGCGTTTTTTACCTTTGGCGTATATCGTATGACGTATGACGTATGACGTATGACGTATGACAAAAATGAGGCTGTGATTGACACAGCCTCATTTTTATATCTTGAAATCCACAATGGCGCCGACGCCGACTCCTTCCACCCGGTTGATATTGCTGATGCTGGTGGAATCGATGGGGATCATGGCCTTCACCCGGGCCACTTTCAGGAAGCTGCCTTCCAGCTGGCCCACGGCTTTGACCTTGTTCACCTGGGCCTGGGGTCCAACCACCTGCACGGCACCGATGTAGCTGCCGCTGCCCAGGCTCAAAATGGGCACCACCTTGGTGGCATACTGGGTATCCAGACCCTTCTGCAGGGTCAGTTTGTTGATGAAGGTATTGATTTCCTTGCCATACCGGCTGACCAGGTAGCTGATGCCGCCCATTTTCAGCACGGACCCCAGATCAAAAGCCTGGGCGGGCAGGGCTCGAGTACCGGCGCCCAGCATATATGCCGCCACAACAGCGGCCACCATTTTTTTATTCATGGGTTTGACCTCCTATAGATGGTTCATCGTTCATAGTTCGTCGTTATAATCGTGCAACGTCACCTGTTCGTCATTCTATCACCAGGACAATGACGAGTGGCTATGAAGGCCTGAAGAGGTGGTTAAGTGGCTATATTACCTGGAGAGGTGGATAGAACCCACCACCAGCCTTCGGCACGGTGGTGGGTTCTAATCACAGCGGCCGCTTGCTGGCCACGCCGGCTTTTCTGGGATACTGCTTCGGCGTGGGCCGTACTTTTTCGATGGTGATGATGGCCCGATGGTCTTCCAGGCCGGGCAGGTGCACCGGACGCACGTCCGTGATCTTTCCGCCCAGCACTTCCACGGCGTGATGGGCCGCATCCACTTCCTCCTGGTATTTGCTGCCCTTCATGGCGTAGAACACGCCGCCCACCCGCACCAGGGGCAGGCAGTATTCCGCCAGTACCGGCAAGGCTGCCACCGCCCGTGCCACGGCCACATCGAACTTCTCCCGCAGGGCCGGATCCTTCCCGGCATCCTCGGCCCGGGCGTGGGTGCACCGCACCTGTCCCAGCCCCAGGGTATCCACTACCTGCTGCAAAAAGTTCAGCCGCTTCTGCAGGGAATCGATGAGCGTCACCCGCATACCCGGGTCATAGATCTTCAGGGGCAGCCCGGGGAACCCGGCGCCCGTGCCCACATCCACGATGGTATGGTTGTGGAACCGTTCTTTGTTATACACCAGCAGGGAGTCCACCATGTGTTTCACCGCCACCTCGTCCGGATCAGTGATGGCCGTCAGGTTCAGGCCCCTGTTCGTCTTCAGCAGCAGGTCCGCATAGGTTCCGAACTGGTCCAGCTGCTGGTCCGTCAGCGGATAGCCGGCTGCCTGTGCCGCCTGCTGCAGGGTCTCACGGAAACTCATGCCTGTTCCTCCTTCCGCCGCCGGGCTTCCAGATAGATCATCAGCACGCTGATGTCCGCCGGGGATACCCCGGAGATCCGGCTGGCCTGGCCGATGGACACCGGCCGCTGTTTCGTCAGCTTCTCCATGGCTTCGGAGGACAGCTCGTGCAGCTGGGTGTAATCCATATCATCCGGCAGCAGCTTGTCTTCCAGCTTCAGGGCCCGGGCCACTTCCTGCTTCTGCTTTTCGATGTAGCCCTGGTACTTCACCTGCACATCCACCTGCTCCGCCGCATCCACCGGCAGCTTCTCCAGATCGAAGGCTTCCGCCAGTTTTTCGTAAGTCACTTCCGGCCGCCGCAGCAGTTCCAGCACATTGATGGAGCTGCGCAGGGGCGTGGACCCCATGGCCACGATCTTCTGCTGGTTCTCGTCATTGGGGGCCAGGTTCATTTTGGACAGATTGAACAGGGTCCGTTCGATGATGTCCCGCTTCTTCGTGAAGGCTTCGTACCGGGCATCGGTCACCAGGCCCACGTCCCGGCCCTTCTGGGTCAGCCTCAGGTCCGCGTTGTCCTGCCGCAGCAGCAGCCGGTATTCCGCCCGGCTGGTCATCATCCGGTAGGGTTCGCTGGTGCCCTTCGTCACCAGGTCGTCGATGAGCACGCCGATGTAGGCGTCGCTGCGCTTCAAGATCAGGGGTTTCTTCCCCTGGAGCTTCAGGGCTGCGTTGATGCCCGCCATGAGCCCCTGGGCGGCCGCTTCCTCGTAGCCGCTGGTGCCGTTGGCCTGGCCGGCGCTGAACAGGCCGCTGATCTGTTTATGTTCCAGGTTGGCCTTCAGCTGCAGGGGATCCAGGCAGTCATATTCGATGGCATAGCCAGCCCGCATCATCTTGCAGTGTTCCAGGCCGGGGATGGTCTGCATGAACGCCACCTGGATCTCCGCCGGCAGGGAGGAACTCATGCCCTGCACATACACTTCGTTCGTGCGCAGGCCCTCCGGTTCCAGGAACAGCTGGTGCCGGTTCTTGTCGGCGAACCGGATGATCTTGGATTCGATGCTGGGGCAGTACCGGGGCCCCACCCCTTCGATGGTGCCGTTGTACATGCAGCTCCGGTCCAGGTTGTCCCGGATGATCTTATGGGTCCGGGGGTTGGTGTACGTCAGGTAGCAGGGCACCTGCAGCCGGGTGGTGATGTTGCTCATGAAGGAGAAATTCCGCACCCGTTCATCCCCGTACTGAGGTTCCATCTTGGTGTAGTCCAGGGTCCGGGCGTCCACCCGGGCCGGGGTCCCGGTCTTGAACCGCATGAGCTGCAGGCCCGCCTCCTGCAGGGACCCGGTGAGCTTCATGGCCGAGCGCTGGCCGATGGGGCCGGACATATAGGCCACTTCCCCGTACAGGATCTTGCCCCGCAGGTACGTGCCCGTGCACAAAATCACGCAGTCCGCTTCGAACACCTCGCCGGTCTCCGCTTCCACGCCCTGCACGGCCCCGTTCTTGATCAGCAGCTTGTCGATCATCAGCTGCTTCACATCCAGGTTGTCCGTGTTCTCCACCACTTCCTTCATGATGGTGTGGTACAGAGGTTTGTCCGCCTGGGCCCGCAGGGCCTGCACCGCATAGCCCTTGCCCGTGTTCAGCATCCGCATCTGGATGCAGGCCTCGTCGGCCGCGATCCCCATCTGGCCCCCCAGGGCGTCGATTTCCCGTACCAGGTGCCCCTTGGCCGGGCCGCCCACGGACGGGTTACAGGGCATCAGGGCAATGTTGTCCATGGACAGGGTGGCCAGCAGGGTCTTCTGTCCCAGCCGGGCTGCTGCCAGTGCCGCTTCGCAGCCGGCATGGCCGGCCCCTACTACAACCACATCATAATGATCCACTACGATCATGTTCTTTTTCCTCCACACTTACTTGCCCACACAGAACTGGGCAAAGATTTCATCGATGATTTCGTCCGGCACGTCTTCCCCGGTGATTTCCCCCAAATCATGGAGGGCTTCCGTCAGGTCGATGGTCAGGCAGTCGTACGGCAGATGGGCCTGGGCCCCTTTCAGGGCATCGTCCACACTCTGGAGCGCCTTTTCCAGCAGCCGCTGCTGCCGGGCGTTCTGGGTCATGCTGCCGCTTTCGCTGTCACTGCCTTCCCCGTACACGAATTCCTGCAGCCAGGCGGCCACCTGGTCCATGCCCTCTCCAGTCTTCACGGAAAGGACGATCACATTCTTCTTTCCATAGGCGTCTTCCAGGGCCTTCGTATCGATAGCCACCGGCAGATCCGCCTTGTTCACCAAAATCAGTTTGGGACGGTCCTGCAGGCTGTCCAGCAGGGCTTTATCCTCCTCGCCCAGAGGCTGGGAACCGTCCAGCACCACCAGGGCCAGCTGGGCATCTTCCAGGGCCGCCTTGGAACGTTCCACCCCGATCTTTTCCACGTAGTCCTCCGTATCCCGCAGGCCCGCCGTATCGGTGAGCACCAGAGGGATGCCGTTGATGGTCATCTGTTCCTCGATCACGTCCCGGGTGGTGCCGGGGATGTTGGACACGATGGCCCGGTCCGCCTGAAGCAGGCTGTTCAGCAGGCTGGATTTGCCCACGTTGGGCCGCCCCACGATGGCCGTACGCAGGCCTTCCCGCAGGATCCGCCCCGTACTGCCCTGGCGCACCAGTTTCTCCACCGCGTCCCGGCCTTCCGTCAGCACGGCGATGGCCTTGTCATAGGTCACGTCCTCGATATCCTCCTCCGGATAGTCGATGACGGCCTCCAGCTGCACCACCAGGTCCCGCAGCTTTGTCCGCAGGTCCTTCACCTTCCGGGACAGGCCCCCTTCGTGGCCCCGGTTGGCCGCCACCAGCGCCCGTTTGCTCCGGGCGTTGATGATGTCCATGACGCTTTCCGCTTCCGCCAGATCCAGCCGGCCGTTCAGAAAGGCCCGCTTCGTGAATTCCCCGGGCTCCGCCGGCCGGGCCCCTGCCTTGTAGGTCAGGGCCAGGATCTCCTGCAGGGCCTGCCGCCCGCCGTGGCACTGGATCTCGCACACATCCTCCCCGGTATAGGAATGGGGACCGGGCATGTACACGGCCAGCACTTCATCCACCACCTGACCCTTTTCGTCCAGGATGTGGCCGTAACACAGCTTCCGGGCAGTGTCCTTCCCAGGTTTCTCCCGGCCGGTGAACAGTTTGTCCGTAATGGCAAGGCTGTCCGGCCCGCTGAGCCGAATCACGCCGATGGAGCCCACCCCCAGGGCAGTGGCGATGGCACTGATGGTATCCTCAAGAATGTCCATGATTCCCTCCAAAAACAAAAACAGCTCCGAACAAAAGTGTCCGGAGCTGCGTCAGTCTATGTCATTTCAAATCGATGACCACTTTGCGGTAGGGTTCTTCCCCTTCGCTGTAGGTGGTGATCGCCGGATCGTTCTGCAGGCTCATGTGGACGATCTTCCGTTCGTAGGGATTCATCGGTTCCAGCATGGCTTTCTTGTGCGTCCGTTTGACCCGGTCTGCCAGGTTCTTCGCCAGCCGTTCCAGGGTCTGGCGCCGGCGTTCCCGGTAGTTCTCCGCATCCAGGATGACCCGGTTCCAGGTCTTGCGGCCCTTGTTCCCGGCCAGGTTCGTCAGATACTGGAGGGCATCCAGGGTCTGGCCGTGCTTGCCGATCAGCACGCCGATCCCTTCGCCGTGGATCTTCAGGACCACTTCATCTTCCTTGTGGTTGATGAATTTCTCGATGATCAGGTCCATCCCCATGGCGTCGAAGATCTTTTCCAGGAATTCCTTGGCTGCAGCCCCCGTAGCCACCAGATCCGCTTCCCGATTGTCCGCTGCTTCCTTTTTCTCGGGAGCAGCCGGTCCCTCAGGCGCTTCTTCTTTTTCCGGGGCCGCTTCTGCCACCGGTTCCACTTCCGGTTCCGGAGCCGGAGCTTCCTTGACGGTGACCCGCACTTTGGCGTCCCGTCCGCCGAACAGGCCCAGGATCGAGCTCTTGGAAGATTCCAGTACTTCCACCTCTACTTCGTCCCGGCTTACGCCCAGCTCTGCAAGGGCGGCCTTGACTGCGTCCTCAACGGTTTTGCCCGTCTTTTCTACCACGTTCATCTTCCTGCCTCCTTCACCGGATATGCCGGCGTTTTATTTGTTATCTTTATTCCGATCCATCAGGAACTGCTGCCCGATCTGCATGATGTTCATGACCACCCAGTACAGCACCAGCCCGGCCGGGAATTTCAGAGAAATATACCCGATGAACAGGGGCATGAAGTACAGCATGATCTTCCCCTGGGGATTGTCAGAGGGAGGCATGGTCTGCTTGGACTGGATGAACGTGGTCAGAGCCGACAGGATCGGCAGGATGTAATAGGGATCCGGGTCAGCGATGCTCTGCATCCACAGGAAGGAACTGGGTCCTTCGTAGTTGAAATCCCGGATGCCGTAGAAGATCCCGATCATGATGGGCATCTGGATGAGCAGCGGCAGACAGCCGGCCAGGGGATTGACCCCTTCCTGCTTGTACAGTTCGGACATTTTCTGGTTCAGGGTCACCTTATCATCTTTATACCGGGCCTGCAGTTCCTTCATCTTGGGCTGGATCCGGCTCATGGCCTTGGTGGATTTAACCTGCTTGGCCGTCAGCGGGGCCAGGATCAGTTTGATGAGGATGGTCATGATGATGATGGCCAGACCGTAGCTGGGTTCCCCGATCAGCCGGGTCAGTTCATAGATATGGGCCACGACTTGTTGGACAAACGAGCTTAAAATTTCCAAAGTTCGACTCCTTTTCTTCCTGCCGCTTTACGGTACAGGATCATACCCACCCTTGTGGAAGGGATGACATTTTAGTATTCTCTTCACAGCCAGATAGGTTCCTTTGAGAAAACCGTATTTCTGTACTGCTTCCAGCGCATATTGGGAACAGGTCGGATAGAACCTGCACCGGGGCGGAAAACAGGGAGAAATCCACACCTGATAGAAACGGATCAGGGCAATGGCAATTGTTTTCATAGGCCTCTCCGGTAAAAAACTTGCTTTTACAGCAGCCCGGCCTTTTTCGCCAGCCGCTGGAACACTTCTTCATAGACTCCATAGGGAGCACGGGCCAGGCGCTGACGGGCGACCCACACAATGGATACCTTCCGGTTCAGCCGGTGCTGTTCCTTCCGGAACACCTCCCGCATCTTCCGTTTCACCCCATTGCGCAGCACAGCATGTCCCAGCCGTTTGCCCACGGCCGTACCCAACTGGTTCTGCCCGTTGTCCGAAGGAAGTACATAAAAGACACCGTATTTATCCACGTAGGACCGGCCTTTTTCGTAGATCTTCTGGAACCGTTCATGGGCCTTTACCCGGTTGGCCTGGGTATACGTATTTTTTTCAGGAACATTCTGTTCCAAAGCTCTGCACCTGCCTTGTAGTAAAATAGGCCGCGAAGAGCGGCCTATCTTATTCTTTATGCAGACAATCTCTTTCTGCCTTTTGCACGTCTTCTTTTTAAGACTTGTTGTCCACCCAGAGTCTTCATTCTTTCTCTGAAGCCATGAGTCTTTTTTCTCCGATTGTTATTCGGTTGAAAAGTTCTCTTCATCTTTCTTAACCCTCCCTTGCCTCCAAAGATACGTCAAGATCTATAAATAAGTAAATCGTTTGACAGCTCATATCATTATAAGAGGAAAAGAAGAGCATGTCAATAACTTTACCCCGAAAACCGGGGAAAAACCTTATTTTTCGTGGACCAGTTTCCCGGTCATATGTTCCGGCACCAGTTCCAGCATGGTCACCCGGCTGGCGGACCGGGCCATGATGGCGTCCACCTCTTCCACAGAGGGGTAGTATTTCAGGCCGATCTGCCGCAGCAGCGCGTAGGCACGGTCCCTGTCCTCCAGGATGTGGAGCCGGCCGAAAATGGTCACGGACCGGACCGTGTAGGCCCAGTCCCCGGGCTGGATCACCCCGGCATCGTGCACATTGAAGCTCACCTTGTCGCACCGCTTCAGGGCATCGATCTTGTGGCCCTCCCCGGCCCCGTGGAAGTACAGCCGGCCGGTTTCCGGGTCGTAATAATAGTTGATGGGCACGGCATAGGGATAGCCGTCATCCCCGGCAAGGGCCAGGGTGCCCCGTTTTTCCTCCTGCAGCACCTTCCGGCATTCCGCGTCAGAAAGGGCCTGTTTGAAACGTCGCATGGGACGGAACATTTTATTTCAACTCCTTGAGTTCATCGTTCATCGTTCGTCGTTCGCAGTTGAACCCACCACCATGCTTACGCATGGTCCCCCGCCCTTGAAAAGGGCGGATATCCTTGTTATCGATTGTTTGTCGTTGCTTGTCAATTGAATCATGGAATCTGCAACGTTGGCTTTGACAACAAGGAGTCCTCCCCCTGTGGGGGAGGGGGACCGTGCCTGTCACGGTGGAGGGGTTTGAGGCCGCAAGGCCGAACCCGCAAGTTGGTTCTTCACCTATTTTCCGTACCCTCTCGGCATCACATCGGGCGGAATGGGACATTCGTACTTCCTGCCGCCCAGCCGTTTTTCCAGTTCGGCCCGGGCGGCCTTCAGGGTGTCCGGCTGCTGGAACAGGGTCTCCGCCCCCTTTGCCAGCACTTCCGCCGCAAAATAGCAGCCCTTCAGGGCCACGCTGCCCTTGTCCTGGGCCACCCACTGCCAGGAGTGGGCACTGGTGCCGATGGCGAAGCAGGCGCCGGCGAACTGGGCCAGGGGCGTCACATAGCTTACATCCCCCGTGTCCGAAGACCCCATCACTGTGGCGTTGGTGGGCTGGTAGGGCAAAATGTACGCCCCGCTGGGATCCTTCTCGATCAGTTCCTCCCGCAGCTCCGCATCCGGGAACGGCGCCATGCCCGGGTCCTTCCGCACCCGTTCCGGCCCCACCTGGTCCTGGAACTCCTTCAGGAAGGCTTTTTCCTCCGCTGTCCGCTGGGGAGCGCCCACGGCCACCATGGCATCGTACAGCACCTGGCCCAGCACCTTGTTGGGCACCAGATTGGACACGGCCTTGTCGAACCGGACGCTGAGCTCCGTCTCTGTCATGAGGGCCGCCCCCCGGGCGATGTTCACCACCCGGTCATACAGCCGTTTCGTCTCAGCATTGGTCTTGGAGCGGATGAGGTACAGCACTTCCGCATGGGGTTGTACAACGTTGGGCGAGACCCCGCCGGTGTCCAAAATGGCGTAATGGACCCGCTCGTAATCCGCCATATGCTCCCGCATGTAGTTCACGCCCACATCCATGAGTTCCACGGCATCCAGGGCGCTGCGGCCGTTCTGGGGAGCCGCTGCCGCATGGGCTGCCCGGCCCTTGAACGTGAACGCCGCCTGGATGTTGGCCTGGTTGCTGCCCACCATGACTTCGTTCTGGGTACCCGGATGCCAGGTCAGGGCCGCATCCACATCGTCGAACAGTCCTTCCCGGGCCATGTACGTCTTGCCGCTGCCCCCTTCTTCCGCCGGACAGCCGTACACCCGCACGGTGCCGCTGCCCGGATGGGCTTCCAGGTAGTCTTTCAGCAGCAGGCCGGCACCCACCGCCGCCGTACCCAGCAGGCAGTGGCCGCAGCCGTGGCCGTTGGGGTTCCCCTCCCGGGGTTTCTCCTCCGTAAGGCCGGACACCTGGCTCAAACCGGACAGGGCATCGTATTCGCCCAGGATGGCGATCACCGGTCTGCCGCAGCCGTATTCCGCCACATAGGCGGTGGGCATGTGGGCCACACCCTTCTGCACCTTGAAACCATGGGCTTCCAGCAGATCCGTCATGGCCTTGGCCGAACGGACCTCATTGAATTTCAGCTCCGCATAATCCCAGATGCAGGCATTCAGCTGTTCCAGTTCTTTCTTATAAGGTTCCAGATTGTCCATGCGATTCCCTCCCTGATCAGCAGACGGTTCTACCGGCGATATTGTTCCCGCCTTATACATTTCAATCGAAGTGTACGTTTCTTGGCGGGCGCACCAGGCGATATTTTGCCTGCGGCAAAAATCTTGGTGCGCCCCTACGATTCCTACGGTGTTCGTTCGAATGTCCGATTGCAATCCGTAGGGGCTTACCAAGGGTCCCGAAGGGATCCCGCCCGGTAAGCCCGTTGTCCTAAAACAACTGTTGTACAAACATTGCCGGACATGGGTTGTATGACTACTTCCGTTTGGCGTCCAGCTCCTCCAGCAGCCGTTCCCGGGCCAGGTCGTAGCAGGCGTCGATGTACTGCAGCCCCGACTGGCGTACGAGCTGGTACCCCAAAAGCGCGGAGGCCGCCTGGCCCACCACCGGCACTGCCTTCAGGAAACTCCGGGCGGCGAACTTCCGGCCCAGGGTCTTCACGATGACCTTGATGCCTTCCTTGCTCATGCCGCCCAGCACCAGGGCCTTGTCCTTCAGGGACACCTTCCGGCTGCTGTGGATCACCTCCGGCGTAATGCCGAAGGCTTCCCGGATGCACCCGTACATCTGATACAGGATCAGCAGATCCACGGCCGCATCCACCCCGATGATGGGGTTCACCCCGTTGTAGGCTGCGTACGTGCAGCTGCGCCGCACATAGCTCTGGGCCGCCAGCCGCTTGGCGTCCAGCTGTTCCTTCGTCCGGGCCTCCGCCGTCAGGATGTACTTTTCCCGGCGGGCCTCCGGCATCTTCCGGATGATGGCATCGTTCAGCGCATCCAGCCCGGAGGGGCAGTCCTTCCGGGAACACACGAACACCAGCTCGAAATCCGTCCGGCCCAGCTGCTTCTCCACATCCTGCCGGATGGTTTCCTCGCTTTCCTCCAGGCTTTTGTCTTCCTCATAGATCAGATCCGTCTTGTTCCGGACGAAGATGCAGGGCTTGCCCTTGGCCGTCAGCTGTTTGAACAGCTCCGTATCCCCTTCATGGAGCTTGTCCGAGAACACGCACAGGAACAGATTATATTGGAAAATATGGAATTTCTCAGCAAACTCAGTCCAAGGAAAGGTTTTTGTCCCATAACCCGGCAGATCGATGAATGTAGCATCCCCGTGCTCCACCAGCAGCGGTTCCCGGGTGGTATCCGTCTCCACCCCCACCGGCGCAGCTTCCCGGCCGCAGATGGCATTGATCAGGCTGGACTTGCCGGCGCCCGGCTGGCCGAACAGCACGATGGTCACATTCTCCCCATCCAGTTTGTTCAGTTGTTCTTGAATGGCTTTTCCGTCTTTTGTCATGCTTCCCCCATCTGGATCTCTGCCTGGAGCCGTTCCAGAGCATAGTCGTAACACTGGTCGATGTATTTTTCTCCCAAAAAGTACAGGCTGCCGGCGTTAAAGCCCATGACGGCCGCACCGCCCACCACCGGGATCAGTTTGGCTGTCCGGCCCGTGGTCTTTTTCCGCAGCAGGTAGGTCAGGCCTTTGGTCACCCGTTCACCGGTGACCCCTTCCGCCAGTTTCTTCACCACCTGGGAGGCCGGTCCGGTGGGCAGCACCTCTTTTTCACTGATGCCGAAGGCTTCCCGGATGGCCTTGTACAGGCTCTTCAGGATCTGGCTGTCGATGGCCGCATCCATACCGATCACAGGGTTCAGCCCGTTGGCCGCGGCCAGGAGCAGGAACCGTTTCAGGGATTTTTCCGCCGCTTTTCGTTTCACCAGCAGGGCTTCTTCCGTATAGGCCTTGGCATGACGGAAGAACCGGCCGCGCTGGGCGTCGGGCAGCAGCGCCCCCATGGCCCGCTCCAGCTCAGGGATGCCCCGCTTCGTGGCCGGCTGGTTCCGGCGGCAGCTGGTGAACACCACCTTTTCCCGGGGACCTACCTGGCTGTGCACATCGGCAATGATCTTCCGTTCCAGCGCCTCCCGGCTGCAGGAGGGATCATACAGGCCGTCCGCCTTGTTCCGGACGAACAGGCACACCCGGCCGGTGCGGGCGATCTTCCCGAAGAAGTCCACATCGGCCTGGTGCAGCTTGCCGGCGAACACACACAGGAACAGGTCATACTGCAGGGGATTGAACGTGCTGAAGAACGCATTTTCCGGGAAGCGGCTGGTATCATACCCGGGCAGATCCACATAGATCACATCCGGACATTCCACGATCTGGGCCTCCCGTGTGGTATCCGTGGCCTGGCTCACATGGGCCACCCGCTGGCCGGCCAGCTCGTTGATCAGGGAGCTTTTGCCCGCTCCCGGCTGACCGAACAGACAGATTTTGATTTTCTGGTTCTTTTCCCGCTGCCAGGCGTTGAAGAATTGGGTCACCAGCTGTTTGTAATCCGTGCCCATGGTCCATCCACTCCTTTTACTTGGTTTCGTCTTTCGTCTGGGGCTCGTTGGCCAGGCTCCACATGAGCTTCGTCACGGCCGCCTCCAGGGTCATGGGGCCGCCGGATTCCACCCCGGCCTGGGCCGCCAGGATCCCCATGGGATACAGGGACAGGTCCACCCCGTCGAACAGGCACTGGCTGACGCACATCACCCGCACCCCGGCTTTAATGGCCCGCCGGATGGCCGGCAGGATGTTCAGCCGGTCTGTGTTCACGCCGCCGGCACCATAGCATTCCAGCACCAGGCCTTTATAACCCCGCTGGACGGCATAGTCGATGATGTCCGGTTTCAGGCCCGGCGTCATGGTGATGGCCATGACCATGGGCTCCAGTTTTTCTTCCACCCGGAAGCCGCCCACGTTTTCCCGGCTGGGCAGGTTCTTCTTCACGCCGCCCTTGCCGAAATACAGCACCGGAGATTCGTTGACGCTTTCAAAGGCGTTGGGGTTGCGGGTGAAGATCTTCTTGGCGCAGTCCCCCTTGATCACCTTGTTGCCGAAGGCCACGAACACGCCGGGAAGGCCGCTGGCCGCCACGGAAAAGGCCAGTTCCAGGTTGCTGCGGGCATCACTGTTCGTCATGCTGAGAGGTACCTGGGCCCCGGTGAGCACCACCGGTTTCCCCAGGTTGATGAGCATATAGCTCAGGGCACTGGACGTATAAGCCAGGGTATCCGTCCCGTGGGTCAGGACAAAGGCATCATAGTCGCTGTAGTTATCGCCGATCAGCCGGGCCCAGGCGCTCCAGTTGGCCGGTTCCAGGTTGCTGCTGTCCAGAAGGGCCAGATCCTTCACGGTAATGTCCCCCAGGGTGCGGAGTTCCGGCACGGCCTTCAGGATGTCCGCCCCCTTCAGGGTGGGTTCCAGCCCGTCATCGGACACCGTGCAGGCAATGGTCCCGCCGGTGGTCAGAAAAAGTATTTTTTTCATGGATTTTTGCGTCTCCTTGTCCTAAAATATCTATAGAAATCATTATATCATATGAAGGACCCGGTTCCAGAGGGAGTGACGGATTTTCAGGAAAAATTCAAAGGAAATCGGCTGATTTTGAAATAAAACAATGGTTGTATAACGGTTGTTTATTTGTTTATTGTTACATTCCAAAGGAGATGTCCCTATGAAACCGTTTTGTTCCTCCCGCCTGAAAAAGAAGCTGGCCCCCGCCCTGGGCAGCCTGCTTGTTTCCGCTTCCCTGCTGCTTTCTCCCCTGCCTGCCCAGGCCTTCGACTGGGGCAATGCCATCGGCTCCGTGATCCTGGTCTCCGCCCAGTACAACATGCTGAACAAGCAGGTGTCCTACTACGACGGCAAAGGCCGGGGCGAATATTTCAACCAGATCAAGGACCAGGAAGGGGTGAACGAGGACCCTGCGGCCAACGCCATGCTGGACCGGGTCATGACGAACCTGTCCGGCGCCATCGCCAAAACGGACCCCTCCATTGAACAGAATCCCTACCACTACTTCGTGAACGACAACAAAAAGTTCAACGCCTACTGCACCCTGGGCCACAACGTGTCCGTGAACATCGGCCTGTTCGACACCCTGAACTACAACGAAGATGAACTGGCCTTCGTGCTGGGCCACGAACTGGGCCACGGGGAAAAACACGATCCGGCCAACGGCATCAAGCGCACGTTCCCCATCGCATTGCTGGCCGCCGTGGCCGAAAGCCAGAGCGATACCCTCCAGGCCATCGGTACCAGCCTGCTGGCCAACCTGGGCAGCGCCAAACTGGTCACCCTGCCCATGGAAAAGAGAGCTGATATTTTGGGCTTCACCTACGCCACGGAAGCGGGCTACAACCCGGGGGCCGGCAGTGCCCTGTGGCAGCGGGTCATCGAGAAGATGGGCAACAACCGGGAAACGTTCCTGGGCACCATCTTCATGCCCAGCGACCACCCCAACAACGGTTCCCGCCGGGACAAATACACGAAGCAGATGTATGAGTACAGCGGAAAGCATGTGAACGTGGACAAAAAGACCGGCCACATCCTGCTGAACAAACAGGATGTGGGCATGGCCCTGGCCGGCGGCAGCATGAGCAGCCGGGAGCGGACCTACCTGGTGGCCGGCAACCTGGCCCGGGTCTACCACCAGCTGCCCCAGGACAAAAAACAGGATAAGAAGGTTGTACAACCTTCTGCCAGAACGGAAAACGACAACCTGTACTTCGGGGATCAGCGGGTCATGAGCCTCCAGTACGGGGACGACGGCAGCCAGTGGGTGGAAAGACTCAACGCAGCCACTCTGGGAAAAAAGCCCGAAAAAAAATCCCGGTTGCAAACCCCAGCAAACAAGTCTATAATGAAAAACGAACAGAATAGAGAAGCCCGCAGCTGATCGTTCAGCTGCACGGCAGGGGAGCTTGCAGGCAGCGATGCCACACAGGCTGAGAGGAAGGTGTTCCCTTCGACCCGTGAACCTGATTTGGATAATGCCAACGTAGGGATGCAGGCACATTTGGAATTTCGAGAGAAGTTACCCGTTTCAGGTGGCTTCTCTTTTTTGTATCTCCAGACAAAAGAGGTGCCCTGATGATCGTCAACGGAAAAGAAGAACCGGCCGGCGGCCGGACCGTGGCCCAGCTGCTGCGGGAGCGCAGCGTGCCCCTGAGCAACGTGGCTGTGGAAATGAACGAGGCCATCCTGCCCAAGGCCCGCTACGAGACCACCGTGCTCACAGACGCGGACCGGCTGGAAATCGTCTCCTTCGTGGGGGGCGGCTGACATGCTCACGAAGGAAGAATGGACAGAGGCCCTGGTAAGCCGCCATGGCCAGCCCCGCCAGGAAAAATTCGCCCGGGGCCGGGTAGCGATCTGCGGCCTGGGCGGCCTGGGCAGCCGGGTGGCCGAGCTGCTGACCCGGGCCGGTGTGGGCTATCTGCGGCTGGTGGATTTCGACCGGCTGGAGCCCACGAACCTGAACCGGCAGTTCTATTTTGCTGATCAGCTGGGCCGGTACAAGGCCGATGCCCTGGCTGAGAACCTGAAACGGATCTCTCCCTATACGGAGCTGGAGATCCACAAGGAAAACGTGACGGAAGAAAATCTGCCCGCCCTGCTCCGCGGGGTGGACGTGATCGTGGAAGCCTTCGATGCGCCGGCGGCCAAGGCCCTGCTGGTAAACGGCGCCCGGGAAACCAGCCCCTCGGTTCCCCTGGTAGCCGCTTCCGGCATGGCCGGGCTCAATTCCGGCAATTCGATGGAGATCCGTTCTCTTTCTCCGTTTTTCTATCTCTGCGGAGATGGAACAACGGGGATCGAAGCCGGGGACGGACTGTATGGGGCGCGGGTGGCCATCTGTGCCGCCCAGGAAGCCCTGGTGGTCCTGCAGCTGCTGGCAGGAAAAACAAGACAGGAAATCACAGGAGAGAAAAAATGACTGAACATAACGAAGATCCGCTGGTACTGGGTGGAAAGACGTTCCACTCCCGCTTCATCCTGGGCTCCGGGAAATATTCCCTGCCCCTGATCAAGGCCGCCGTGGAACAGGCCGGCGCCGAACTGATCACCGTGGCCGTCCGCCGGACCAACACGGAAAAACAGGACAACATCCTGAACTACATCCCCAAGAACGTGACCCTGGTGCCCAACACCTCCGGGGCCCGCACCGCCGACGAAGCGGTCCGCATCGCCCGTCTGGCCCGGGAACTGGGCTGCGGGGATTTCGTGAAGATCGAGATCATGAAGGACAGCCGGTACCTGTTCCCCGACAACCAGGAAACCATCAAGGCCACGGAAATCCTGGCCAAAGAAGGGTTCACGGTGCTGCCCTACATGTTCCCGGACCTGACGGCCGCAAGGGAGCTGGTGGACGCCGGAGCCGCCGCCGTCATGCCCCTGGCCGCCCCCATCGGCTCCAACAAGGGCCTGGTGGCCGGGGAATTCATCCAGATCCTGATCCACGAACTGGATGTGCCGGTCATCGTGGATGCGGGCATCGGCAAGCCCTCCCAGGCCTGCGCTGCCATGGAGATGGGGGCTGCGGCCATCATGGCCAACACGGCCCTGGCCACGGCCGGCGACCTGCCCCTCATGGCCCGGGCGTTCCGGGAAGCCATCGAAGCCGGCCGGCTGGCCTATCGCTCCGGCCTGGGCCGGGTGCTGAACCGGGGCGGCTCCGCCTCCGATCCTCTGACCGGATTCCTGCGGAAGGAGGGCTGATCCATGGAGGAAGAAAACCATTTCCTGGTGGACGGCAGCCAACTCACCCCGGAGGCCCTGAAACGGAAGCACCAGCTGGAACAGGACCCCTCCAGCCGGAAGGATCCCATGGAATATATGCCGGGCATGGAAGTACTCCATTCCGACGTGCGGGAAAAGGTCATTTCCCAGATGGAGGCCTATGACCCCTCTGCCTACACGGCCAAAGACGTGGTGCGGGCTCTGGAACACGACCAGGCGGACATCGAGGACCTGAAGGCCCTGCTGTCCCCGGCCGCGGCGCCCTTCCTGGAACAGATGGCGGAAAAGGCCCACAACATCACCAGCCGCCATTTCGGCAACACCGTGTACCTGTTCACCCCTCTGTACCTGGCCAACTACTGCGAGAACTACTGCATCTACTGCGGGTTCAACTGCTACAATAACATCCATCGGCTGCAGCTTACCGGCGAGCAGATGGAACACGAGATGAAGGTCATCGCCGACAGCGGCATGGAGGAGATCCTGCTGCTCACCGGCGAGAGCAAGGCCAAGAGCAGCGTGGAATACATCGGCGAGGCCTGCAGACTGGCCAGCAAGTACTTCCGCAACGTGGGCCTGGAAGTGTACCCCATGAACACGGACGAATACAAGTACTGCCACGAAATGGGGGCCGACTACGTAACCGTGTTCCAGGAGACCTACGACCTGAAGAAGTACGAGACCCTGCACCTGTTGGGCCACAAACGGGTATGGCCGTACCGGTTCGACGCCCAGGAACGGGCCCTGCGGGGCGGCATGCGGGGCGTGGGCTTCTCGGCGCTTTTGGGCCTGTCCGATTTCCGGAAGGATGCCCTGGCCACCGCCCTCCATGTGTACTACCTGCAGCGGAAGTACCCCTGGGCGGAAATGAGCCTGTCCTGCCCGCGGCTGCGGCCCATCATCAACAATGAATCCATCAATCCCCAGGACGTGGGCGAACGGCAGCTGTGCCAGATCCTGTGCGCCTACCGGCTGTTCCTGCCCTACGCAGGCATCACGGTATCCAGCCGGGAAAGCGCCACGTTCCGCAACGGCATCGTGAAGATCTGTGCCACGAAGATCTCCGCCGGGGTGTCCACGGGCATCGGGGACCACGAAAGCAAGTACACCGGCAAGGAAGAAGAAGGCACCGGCGACGAGCAGTTCGAGATCCAGGACGGCCGCAGCCTGAAGAAAATGACGGACGACATGGCCGGCGAAGGCCTGCAGCCCGTGCTGAACGACTACCTTTATGTATAAAAAATAACCCGTCGTCATCGACGGGTTATATCCATAGGCTAGTGACTAGTGACCAGTGACTGAAATAAGAGGATGCCTTTCGGCATCCTCTTATTTCATCTCCAGATTATCCGGCAGGATGAAGTTCAGCAGCACAGCCACCACGAACACAACGGCCACGCAGTTCTCGGCGAACACGCTCTTCATCAGATCCGGGAAGATCTTGAAGATGGCCGGGTTCTGGGTGAACCCGATACCGATGGACAGGCTCAGGGCCGCAATGGTCATATTCCGCTGGCTGTAGCCGCAGTTGCCCAGCATGCGCACGCCGCTGACCACGATGGACCCGAACATCATGAGGGTACAGCCCCCCAGCACCGCATCCGGCAGGGATGCCAGGATGACGCCCAGCACAGGGAACAGCCCGGCCAGGATCATGATGGCGGCGCCGCTGGCCACGGCCTTCCGGTTCACCACATGGGTCATGGCGATCAGCCCCACGTTCTGGCTGAAGGACGTGATGGGCAGGCACCCGAACAGGGAGGACAGGGCACTGATGAACCCGTCCACGCAGATGGACCCTTCGATTTCCTTATCAGTGGCGTTCCGGCCGAAGCCCATCACCGTCAGGGCCGACGTGTCCCCCAGGGTTTCCGTGGCAGACACCAGGAAAATCAGGAACACGGAGAAAATGGCATCCGGATGGAATTCCAGGGCGTAGGGCAGGGGCGTGGGCAGAGAGAACAGCCCGGCGGACCCCAGCTTGCTCAGGTCCACCATGCCGAAGAAGAAGGCCGTGATGTAGCCTACGATGAGCCCGAACAGTACGGACAGCTGTTTATAGAAGCCTCTGGCCTTGATGTTGAAGATCAGGCAGGACAGCAGGGTCACAGTCCCCACGATCATGAAGGGCGCCTCCCCGAAATGGGGGTTCCCCACCCCGCCGCCGAAGGAGTTGGCCCCGATGCCCAGCAGGGAGAACCCGATGGAGGTCACCACGCTGGCGGACACGATGGGCGGGATGAACCGGCGCCACCACCGGGCGATGAGCCCCAGGCACCCTTCCAGGCAGCCGCCCACCAGGGCCGCCCCCAGGATGGCGCCGTAGCCGTATTTGGCTCCGATGACGCAGAATGTGGAAACGAACGTGAAGCTGATGCCCATGATGATGGGCAGCCGGCTGCCCAGATGCCCCACCGGGAACATCTGAAACAGAGAACCCACCCCGGCCATGATCATAGCCGCCTGGATCAGGGCCGCCGCCTGTTCCGTAGGCATCTTCACCGCCCCGGTGACGATCAGGATGGGGGCAATGTTGGCCACGAACATGGCCAGTACGTGCTGCAGTCCGAAGGGGATGGCCTTTTTCAGGCTGATCTGTCCGTCGAACCGGTAGATGGGATCCGTCAGGGCCGCACCCTGGGGCTGCTGTTTGGCTTGTTCTTCCATGCTGCCCCCTTACCGGAACACGATGGTGCCGGTCTCGGCATCCATCTTTTCGATGATGGCCAGGCTCTTCACATCGTAGCCCTTCTTCCGCAGGGCGTCGCCGCCGCCCTGGAAGCCTTTCTCGATGGCGATGCCCACGCCTTCCACCTCTGCGCCGGCCTGGTGCACCAGGTCGATCAGACCTTCCACGGCGCAGCCGTTGGCCAGGAAGTCGTCGATGATCAGCACATGGTCCCCGGCGTTCAGGTATTTCTTGGACACGATCACATGGTTCACCTTGTTGTGGGTGAAGGATTTGATCTCGGTGCTGTACACTTCCTTATCCATGTTGCTGCCGGCGCTCTTCTTGGCAAACAGCACGGGTACCCGGAAATGGACGGCCGTCAGGCAGGCGATGCCGATGCCGGACGCCTCGATGGTCAGGATCTTGTTGATGGGCCGGTCCTTGAACAGCTGGTAGAATTCCTCGCCCAGCTTGCTGATGAAGGGCACGTCGATCTGGTGGTTCAAAAAGCTGTCCACCTTCAGCACATCGCCGCTCTTGATGGTCCCGTCCGCCAGGATCTTTTTCTGCAGTAAGTTGTATTCCGCCATGTTTTCCTCCCGTTTTCAAACCAGAATGAACGATATTTTTATAAAAAGATATTATATCATAAAACAACAGTCCTGTGCGGGCTTACCGGGCGGGATCGCTCCGCGACCCTTGGTAAGCCCCTACGGATTGCAATCGGGTATTCGGATATAACGCCCGTAGGGATTCGTAGGGGTCTACCAAGATTTTTGCCGAAGGCAAAATATCGCCCGGTAGACCCGCCAAGCAACGTAGATTTCGACCGAAGTGTACGGGGCAGGCAAAATATCGCCCGGTGCGCCCGCCAGTTCATACAAAAAAAGGACTGCTTTCGCAGTCCTCATCTTTTTCAATATGGAGCGGGCAATGGGAATCGAACCCACCTCTAAAGCTTGGGAAGCTTTCATTCTACCAATGAACTATGCCCGCATCAGATAAAGTGTATTATACCAGCCTTTTCCCTTTTTGTAAAGCCTGATTTCCCCTCCGTCCCCTGATACAACCCCCATACAACCCTTGTTTCGTTACCCATTCTCTTTTTCCATTTAAAACAAAATGATATAATATGGATATGTGTCAAATCATCTGTATCACGCATTGCATGGGGTCCGAGAGCCCCCGGAGGAAGGGATCGCTGTGGAGCAAAACGCCGTACTGGAACAATTCCATACATTCTATGACAACCTGTCGGAGGGCATCTGCCTCATCCGGCCCGACGGAGACGAAACCATCCTGTTCGCCAACACCGCGCTGCTGGACATGTACCAGTGCACCCGCCAGGACGAATTCCAGGCCCTGACCGGGGGGCGGTTCCGGGGCATGGTGGATCCGGCCGATTACCACCCCCTGCCCCAAAGGAGCCTGGACGGAGAAACGGCCTTCCTCTTCTTCCGGATCCGCACCAGTCTGGGCCATTTCCGCCGTCTGGAAGGGACCCTGCAGAAGAAAACCTTCCCGGACCTGGGCACGGTCTGGTTCCTGACCCTTTCCAGCAACCTGCAGAAGGCCGCTGCCGTGCAGCAGGATTCCGTCACCGGCCTCATGGGGCTCCACGCCTTTTACCAGAAGGCCCGGGAAAGAGCCATCCAGAACAAAAGCACCGGCAGCCTGAAGGACTACGCTCCCGTTTACCTGAATCTGACGAACTTCAAGCTGTACAACGTCTCCCACGGTCTCCAGGCCGGCGACAGCCTGCTGCGCTCCATCGCCCGGACCCTGCAGGCCCATTTCCCCGGCCAGCTCATGGCCCGGGTCAGCGCCGACAGTTTCGCCCTGCTGCTGCCGGTCAGGGGACTGCTGCCCACCCTGCAGCAGGTGCTGCAGGAAGTGGACCGTTCCATCGGCAACCCCGGCATCACCCTGAAGGCCGGCATCTACCAGCCCCGGAATGAACAGTCCGTCCAGGAGATGCTCCATACCTTCGACCGGGCCCAGATGGCCTGTGATTCCATCAAGAAAGATGCCACCCGCTCCTATGCGTACTATACCCCGGAGCTGGCCCAGCGCCTGCAGCTCCGTTCCTTCGTGCTGGAGAATTTCCAGAAGGCCCTGGATACGGGCCACATCCAGGTATACTACCAGCCCGTGATCCGTACGCTCACCGGCAAACTGTGCGGCCTGGAGGCCCTGGCCCGGTGGGTCGACCCGGAGCGGGGCCTGATCTCCCCCGGCGTCTTCGTCCCGGTGCTGGAGGAGACCCGGCTCATCCACAAACTGGATGCCTATATGCTGGAACAGGTGGCCCGGCGGCTCCACGACCAGAAAATGAACCACCAGCCCCAGGTGCCCATCTCCTGCAATTTTTCCCGGCTGGATTTCATCCTGTCCGACCCGTTCCAGCTGGTGGAGGATATCACCCGCAAGTACAATCTGCAGCGGAATTTTCTGTGCATCGAAGTCACGGAAAGCGCCCTGATCCACGATTCCGCAACCCTGCGGAAGGAACTGGCCAAATTCACGGACGCCGGCTATCCGCTGTGGCTGGATGATTTCGGCAGCGCCTATTCCTCCCTGAATGTGCTCCACAACTACCATTTCGATGAACTGAAGATCGATATGGCTTTCTGGCAGGACCTGAATGAAAAAGGCCGGAAGATCATCACGTCCATCGTGCTCATGGCCAAGACCCTGGGCGTCCACACCCTGGCCGAAGGGGTGGAGACCTGGGAGCAGGTGGAATTCCTGAAGGAGATCGGCTGTGAGAAGATCCAGGGCTATTACTACGGCAAGCCCCAGCCCTTCGACGCACTGCTCCTGCATCTGCAGAACAAGGGAACCCTGCCGGAGACCAGCCTGGAAGGCCCGCTGTACGAAAAGGCCGGCCTGGTGAACGTACTGACCGACACGCCCCTTTCCCTGTTCCAGTACGATGGGGAGAAGATGACCCTGCTCTTCATCAACAAGGCCTATGAAAAGGTGCTCCGCTCCATCGGCACCCAAAGCCTGGATCATAGCAACCGGCAGCTCCACGCCTACGATTTCCCCCAGCAGGACAAACTGCGCACATTCCTGGACAAGGCCATGACCACGACCCGGGAACTGTCCATGACCTATATGGAAGGCGGCCAGTACCTGCGGTTCCGGGTCCGGAAGCTAGCCGGGGCCAACGGCCTGTTCCTGTGCCGGGGCGAACTCCATAACATTACCTTCGATGCCAGTACCCGCCAGTCCCGGCAGTTCGACAAGCTGCTGCGGAACCTGATTTCCCAGTATGACGGCCTGTTGTACCTGGACCTGAAGCAGAATACCCTCCATGTGCTGGAGACCACCAATCCCAGCCTGGAAAACGACAAGGTCTACGAAGACATCCCAGGATTCTTTGCCGCCTACGCCCGGGACTTCGTCCATCCGGAGGATCAGAGCCGTTTCCAGGCCTTCCTCCGCCCGACGAACCTGCACAGACAGGCCCGGGATTCCGGCCGCTCGGAAACCGCCGACCTGTTCCGGATCCGGCAGCGCAATGGCTCCTACAAATGGAAGATCTTCCACGCCATCATCCTGTTCAAGGATGCGGACCGGAACATCCTGATCTGCGTCCGGGAAGACCTGTGGGAACGGAAGGACACCTCCTTCCACAACAGCCTGCTGCCTGTGTTCACCGCCTCCCTGGGCTATCCTGTCCAAAAAGCTCCGGCTCCCCAGACGCTTCCGCCCTACATCGGAGAAAATGCCATCCGCAATACCCCGCTGAAATACTTCTGGAAGGACAACTGCCGTCGTTTCCAGGGAGCCAGCCAGGCCTTCCTGGACTACTACGGCCTGACGCTCCAGGACATCCTGGGCAAGACCGACGAAGACATGGGCTGGCATCCGAATACGGAACCTTTCAAGCAGGATGAGCTGCAGGTACTGCTGAAGGGCGCCACCCTGAAGCACCGGGTGGGCCGCTGCATCGTCCACGGCGTTCCCCACACCATCCTGGCCACGAAATATCCCCTGTACAAGGAAAACAAAATTGTGGGCCTGCTGGGATATTTTGAAGATGCGGATGAATTCTCCCAGCAGAAGGAGCTGGCGACAAAGCTGGAACTGAAGGATCCGGAAACCGGGTTCCTCAGCTACCGGGGCATGCTGGAGACCGGTCTCCAGTATACAGCCGCCTGGCAGGAGCAGCAGCAGGATTACCTGGGCTTTGTGCTGGATATTCCAGAGTATGAAATGTTCCTGAAGCAATATGGCAAAGACCTGGCCCGGCACCTGCTCCAGGAAATCACCAAACAGCTGGGCACCCTGGATCTGCAGCAGATTTCCCTGGCCCGGCTGAACGGAAGCTGCTTTCTGGGGCTCACGAACAACCTGGATCTGGACTCGCTGCAGCAGGCCCTGCAGCGCCTTTCCCAAAATATCCACCAAATCACCCGGATCCAGGACTGCCCCTGCACCCTGTATCTGCAGTACGCCCTGGCCCGGGGTTCCGAGGCCCACAGCCTGGACAACCTGCTGGTGCTGCTCACAGAACGGCTGAAGGAGGCCCAAGACCGGCAGTACGGCCAGTCCATCTTCATCGGCGACCGGATTGCCTTCGACCTGGCCAAATTCGATACCATGGACGAACTGGTCATGATCTCCGACCCGGAAACCCATGAGATGGTGTACATGAACCGGGCGTCCCTGGCTGTCTTCCACATGAAGGGCCCGGAAGATTACCGGGGAAAGAAATGCTACCAGATCCTGGAAGACCGGCAGAGTCCCTGCCCGTCCTGCCCTGATACCATCCTGCGCCAGGACCGCTTCCATACCATTACGCACCACAATGTGAAGAGCGGCCTGGATCTGCTGGTCCGGGATACCCTGGTGCCCTGGCGGGGCCGCACCCTCCACTTCATGATGGCCCTGAACCTGAAGGAATATGTGGATATGGACATCGCCCGCAACGCCACCGTGTTCCGGGAAGCCTCCATCAACGACGTGATTGCCCTTGGAATGCGGGAAACGGATCCCGACGTGGGCATCCAGCGCATGATCGACCGGCTGGCCCGGTACATGGGTGCCGAACGGTTCTTCATCTTCGAGGAAAAACCGGACGGCACCATCAGTGCCACCTACGAATGGGGTGCCAAGGGCTTTCCGTCCATGAAGGACCAGCTCCAGAATCTTCCCCGGACAGTTGCACAACCGTTGTATGACTCCTTTGACAAGAACCAGATGGCCCTGATCCCGGATGTGAAAGGTTTTCTGGCTTCTTACCGGAAGCAGCATCCCGGTTTTGAACCCACCGTTCCCCACATCCGCAGCCTGGTATCCGGGCAGCTTACCCAGGGACCACGGTCCCTGGGCTTTACGGAAGTCATCAACCCTTCGCCGGACATGTTCCGGGATTCGGGCCTGCTGCTGGCCACCATCACCCGGTTCTTCGCCATCATGCTGCGGAACCGGAACAACCGGCAGGCCCTGAAGACCAGCAGCTGCACCGATGCCCTCACCGGCGTGGGCAACCGGTATGCCTTCCACAACTATGTGGAACAACTGGAACCGGACCGGACCTACATGTTCCTGTTCGGAGACATCAACGGCCTGAAACGGGAGAACGATACCCACGGCCATAAGGCCGGGGACCGGCTCATCCTCCGGACGGCCCGGACCCTGGGACAGGAACCGGGCCAGGTATTCCGCATGGGCGGCGATGAATTCGTGCTGATCACACCGGTCAGCGGACGGGACGAAGCCGATGCCCTGGTGGCCCGGATCCGGGAAAAATGCCAAAAAGCCCGGGTGAGCATGGCCATGGGCTACAGCCTGGGCCGAGCCCCCATCTCCGACCTGGATGCCATCCTGTCGGAAGCCGACCACCGAATGTACCAGGACAAGGGTACGATGTATGGAAGAAGGAGTACGGATAAATAAAAACCGCACCGCGAAAGCGGTGCGGTTTTTATTTATTCCTTTTTGAACGCCTGGACCCGATCCAGGAAATCGGCGAACAGCTTTTCCATTTCCGGATGTTCCTGCCACATGTTTTCCGGATGCCACTGGACGGCCACCACCTGCCTGTGGTCGTGACTCTCCACGCTTTCCTGCACCCCGTCCGGGGCCACGGCCGTCACTTCCAGGGCGTCCGCGATTTTGTGGATGGCCTGGTGGTGCCGGGAGTTCACATAGGCTGTGGCACCCAGGGTATCATACAGGCTGCTGCCCGGGGTCAGGGTCACGTGATGGGTGGGATACCGCCCGTCCGCTCCCTGGGAATGGCGGATGGTGCACTGGGGATCTTCGCTCTGGAGATCCTGGTACACATTGCCGCCCAGGGCGATGTTGATGAGCTGGCAGCCCCGGCAGATGCCGAAGATGGGTTTGCCGGCCTCATAGAAGGCCCGGAACAGCTCCAGTTCGAACACATCCCGCTTGTAGTTGGCGCCCCCCACCTTCCACCGGGGTTCCTCCCCGAACAGGGTGGGGTCCACATCCGGGCCGCCGGGGATGATGAGCCCGTCGAACAGCTCCACATAGTCCTCCCCTTTCAGGCCCTGGACATCGGGCAGGATCACCGGGATGGCTCCCAGTTTGGCAATGACCTCCACCAGGCCCCGGGGAGCAAAGGGGGCCTTCACCAGGTTCGTCACCTCGGAGGCATGGGAATAGGTATCGGCCGTAATGGCAATGCGCAATTTGGACATGGCTGTCCCTCCTTCAAATTTCGTGTTTCCTGCTGCAAGTGGTTCCATTATAGGAAATTCCGGAAGCCTCTGCAAGCCAATGGGTTTTCCACAGAACGCACGTTCGGAGAAAGCCCGCCAGCCCTGTATCCACGGACTTTTCCCCAGAGTTATCCACACCTGTGGATAAGTTCCTGTGGAAAACAGCCCGTCCTGTGGAAAACCCCGATTTCCCCGCTCCAGGCCTGTCCGCGCCTTCTGCCGCCGGAAGTTATCCACATCCCCTCCCCTTATGGTATAATGGAACCATCATGAAACGGAAAGGAGGCCCTGCCATGGCCCGCAAGAAAGCGGTGGAAACAGAGCTGGAAATGGACCTGTTCGCCGATCCGGCAGCAACCCCTGCCCAGGAGGCCCCAGCGCCCCGGAAACCGGCCCAGGAACGGCCGAAAAAGGCCCAGGCACCCCAGCCCTTCCGGACGAACCTTTCCCCCCGTTACACGTTCGACAACTTCGTGGTGGGCAACTCCAACCGGTTCGCCAAGGCAGCAGCCATGGCCGTGGCCAACAACCCGGCCAATGCCTACAACCCCTTCTTCCTGTTCAGCGATTCCGGCCTGGGCAAGACCCATCTCATGAACGCCATCGGCAACCAGATCCTGGCCACCCATCCGGACATGAAGATCCTGTACATCTCCAGCGAGACGTTCACCAACGAACTGATCGAAAGCGTGGAACACAACCGGCTGGAAGCCTTCCGGGAAAAATACCGCAGCATCGACGTGCTGCTCATCGACGACATCCAGTTCCTGCGGAACAAGGAATCCACCCAGGAGGAGTTCTTCCACACGTTCAACACTCTGGAAAAGGCCAACAAGCAGATCATCATCTCCAGCGACCGGCCCCCGGCGGAACTGGATACCCTGGAGGAACGGATGATCAGCCGGTTCAATTCCGGCCTGACCGCCGACATCCAGCACCCGGACCTGGAGACCCGGATGGCCATCCTCCAGAACAAGGCCCATACGGACGGCGTCCTGTTCCCCCGGGATGTGATCCTGCTCATTGCCAGCAGCGTCACCAGTAATATCCGGGAATTGGAAGGAGCTTACAATCGAGTCTGCGCTTATGCAAGTCTGAATCAGGCTCCCATCACCCTGGAACTGTGCCGCAGCGCCCTGAAGGAACTGAACCTGATCGAGACGCCCCGGTTCATCACCGTGGAGACCATCCAGCAGGTGGTGGCGGACCACTTCCGGCTGCACCTGTCGGAGCTCAGCGAAAAGAAACGGACGAAACGGGTGGCCGTGCCCCGGCAGATCGCCATCTACCTGACGAAGGAAATGGCCGGGCTGTCCCTGAAGAAGATCGGGGAATGTTTCGGCGGCCGGGACCACAGCACGGTGATCCATGCCATTGAAAAAATCCAGCGGGAACGGGAAAAGGACCCGGAACTGGACAAGGAGATCGAAGCCCTGATCCTGGAATTGCGCAAATGACCGGAAATGTTGCACAGCGCGACATTCCCGGTCATTTTTTACATGATTTTTACAATTCCCTGTAATTCCTGTCCCTGCCCCCGGCACAGGGCCGCCATTCTCCCCAAAGAATGAAAAAGAGTTTTCCACAGGGTCCCGACAGCCTCCACAGGCCGGAAAGCCCCATGGAATGGGCTTATCCACATAGTTATCCACACCTGTGGATAACTTCCGGTGGAAAACCCCGACAGCTGTGGAAAACCCGGAAAAGGCCCCAGGAGCCACGTTCCGGGCATTTATCCCCAAGGTTATCCACATGTCCACAGGAGGTGTGAAAAAATATTTTTTCACACCCCGTCATACGTCATAGGTCATACGTCATACGCCGAAGGAAACCAGCTTACGCTGGTAAAAAAATTATCCACACCCTCCCTCACATCTTACACCCGCACCCTGTCTTGTTATCCCCAACTTTATCCACAGCTGTGGATAACTTTTGGTGGATAACTGCCTTCCCTGTGGAAAACCCCGGCAGGGGCTTTCCGGCTGGTTTTCTCCCCTTCCGTCCCAAATGTTATGCACAGGGCGGCCGGATGTGGTATACTACTGTCATACAACCTTTGGAACAGGACAGAGGCAACCTTGTCCAACCATTGCCGGACACCGGTTGGATGAAAATTGGGCTCACCGGGCGATATTTTGCCTGCGGCAAAAATCTTGGTGAGCCCCTACGGAATTCTAACGGACAGCCGGACAGCGAATCGCTTCAAACCATCGCCCAACCTGTAGGGGTCGATCGGCGTGATCGACCCGCAGCAGGTTCCGGACATCTGTGAAATCGCCTGTTCCAGAGTATCCGTTTTCAATTTTCAATCGAGGGAGTATGACACAATGATCACCATCAAAGACTATGCCAAGCAAAAAGGGGTTTCCTACGAAGCCATCCGGAAACAGATCAAACGGTATGAGGACGAACTGGAAGGCCATCTGGTGAAACAGAACCGGTTCCTGATGCTGGATGACGATGCGGTCCGCTTCCTGGACAGCAAACGGTCGGAAAACCCGGTCATCGTCTATGAACAGAATAAAGATGAAGAACTGGAACAGCTGCGCAAAGAAAATAAAGTGCTGCTCATCCAGATGAATACGGTCCAGGACCAGCTGGGCAAGGTGCAGCAGAAGCTCATCGCCGAAATGAACACCACGAAACTGCTGACCAACGAAAAAGTCCAGTACCTGGAATACAAGGCCCAGGCCGAACAGAAAGACCTGCAGCTGCAGGATCTGGCCAAAGCCCGGGATGCAGCCCAGGAAAAATCCGACCAGCAGGAAGCCCTGCTGCGGCTGAAGGAACAGCAGATCGGTGCTTTGACCGCTGCTAAGGAAAGCGCCTCCGAAAACCTGCAGGCCGCCCAGACGAAACTGGAAGAACTGGAAAAGCGGGCCAAAGCCGCAGAAGAAGAGACGAACCGCCTGAAGAACCGCAGTTTCTGGGATCGGCTGTTCAACCGGTAACCCCCTCCCCTGTCCGCACTTATCCACACCTGTGGATAACTCCCTGTGCATAACCTGTGAATTGTGGATAACCGGGAAGCCGGAAGGAATCAGCCTCTGACGGCTTCCTCCCCGAAAAGTTATCCACATTGTCCACAGGTTTTTCCACAGGCAGCCCCCTTTTCGTGATATAATTGTACGTACTTTAGAATAAAGGATGGATCGGAAATGACAACGAAATCGATTGCCCAGATTTGGGCCGATATCCAGACCACCGTGGCAGCCATCAGCGAAGGCCCCTCCTGGAAGATCTGGCTGAAACAGTCCCACCCCAGCAGCCTTTCGGAAAACGCCCTGGTCCTGGACGTCCCCAATGACTTCACCAAGGAACAGATCCAGGCAAAATACCTGAAGATCATGGAGGAAAGCCTGTCCCAGATCTGCGGCAGACCCATGAAGATCGAATTCCAGGTGATTCCCCAGACCAGCCAGGAGCAGACCCTGTTCCCGGAACAGAATGCAGCTGCCCCCACCCCGGCCCAGCCTGCCGCGGCCGCCCAGACAGCGCCGGCAGCCAAACCCGCCCAGGAATTCGACTCCCATCTGTCTCCCAAATACACGTTCGACAACTTCATCCGGGGCAAATCCAACGAAGAAGCCTACAATTTCTCCATGGGCGTGGCCAACGCACCGGCCAAGAGCTACAACCCCCTGTTCCTGTACAGCGACCCGGGGCTGGGCAAGACCCATTTGATGAACGCCATCGGCAACTACATCCATGACCATCATCCGGAAATGAAGATCCTGTACATTTCCAGTGAAACGTTCACCAACGAACTGATCGGCGCCATCCAGCACAACACGAACGAAGCCTTCCGGAACAAATACCGGAACATCGACGTGCTGCTCATCGACGATATCCAGTTCCTGCGGAAAAAGGAATCCACCCAGGAAGAATTCTTCCACACGTTCGAAGCGCTGAAACAGGCGGACAAACAGATCATCATCTCCAGCGACCGGCCGCCCAAGGAACTGGACACCCTGGAGGAACGGCTGACCAGCCGGTTCATGCAGGGGCTGATCATCGAAATCAACCATCCTGATTTCGAAACCCGCAGTGCCATCCTGCGCAGCATGGCGGAAAAAGACCATATCGATTTCCCCCTGGAAGTGATCCAGCTCATCGCCACCAATGTAAAGACGAACATCCGTGAACTGGAAGGCGCCTACACGAAGGTCAGCGCCTACGCCAGCCTGACGAAACAGCCGGTGACCATGGAACTGGCCCGGAAAGCTCTGAAGGATCTGGACCTGGGCAATTCGGTGGACAAAGTCATCACCGTGGATGCCATCATGGAACTGGTGGCTGCCCGTTACAAGATCCGGGTGGATGACCTGAAGGCCAAGAAGCGCACCCGCTCCATCGCCTACCCCCGCCAGATCGCCATGTACCTGACCCGGGAGCTGACGGACCTGTCCCTGCCCCGGATCGGCGAATGTTTCGGCGGCCGGGATCACACCACGGTGCTCCACGCCTGCGACAAGATCGCCGACGATAAGAAAACCGACGCCAACCTGGAACGGCAGCTGGCGAAACTCACGGACGAACTGAAGAAATAAGCCGTTCTGCCCCGGGTTTCCACCGTAACCCAGTAAGTTATCCACAAGTTGTGGATAATCTTGTGAATAACTTGTTGGTAATTCTGTGGATAACCGGGAAAGTCCCTGAAAAAGTGGATATGTGGATAACAAAATGGGACTTATCCACAGGGTTATCCAACCCCGCCAAAGGGCATCCCACAAGGGTCCCGGTACTTTTCCACATACCCACAGGGCCTACTACGAAGACTACGAATTTTAATAAATTACCCGGATTAGAAAACAAGGAGGTATTCCCATGCAGTTTTCTTGTGAAAGCAAAATGTTGGCGCAAAGCGTCAATATCGTAAAAAGAGCCATTTCAGCAAGCAACAATGCACCGATCTTCTCGGGGATCCACACCACGCTGAAAGGCAATGAACTCCATTTGATTGCCATGGATAATACCTATAGCATGAACATGAAGCTGGAAGTCAATGGAGTGGAAGATGGAGACATCCTGGTCCCGGCCAAAGCCATCGGGGATCTTCTGGCCAAGTTCGATGCGGACGAAGTGCTGACCATCCAGCAGCTGGCCGGAGAAAAAGAGATGACCCTGACCGCCGCCAAAGCCAGAGGCCAGTACCACATCCCTCTAATGGACCCGGAAGAATATCCGGCCATCCCCGCCTTTACCAGTGAACGGGTCCTGGAACTGCCGGAGGAAGTGATTGGCAACCTGATCGATACCACGGTGTACGCCTGCTCCACGGATATGAGCCGGCCTCTGTACACCGGTGTTTACATGGAAAAGAAGGGCAGGAGCCTGACGGCCGTGGGCACGAACACCCATCGCCTGGCTATCAAGGAGGCCGAACTGGAAAATGGGGACGACAGTGAATTTTCCATGCTGATCCCGGCCCGTCTGCTGAAGGAAATCGGCAGCAACCTGAATGGGGAACTGCCCGAACCGGTGACCCTGGCCCTGCAGGGACGGCAGATCATGGCCAAAGTTGGAAATTTAACCATTATTTCCAGCCTGATCGAAGGAAAATTCCCGGATTACAAGAGACCCATCCCGCCGTCCTTCAGCAACCGGACGGTATTCAACCGGGTGGATATGGAAAAAGCCATCCAGCGGGTGGCCCTGTTCTCCCAGTCCGACTACAACATCGTGCGGCTGGCCATCGATGCGGATGGCATTACCCTGAGCTCCGCCGTCAGCGACCTGGGCCAGGGCAAGGAAATCATCGCCTGCCAGACCGTGGGCGACAACCTGCCCCTGAACATCGCCTTCAACTCCCGGTATATGATGGATTTCTTCAAGAACTGCGGCAGTGACAAGGTGAGCATGGAAACGAACCAGTCCCTGATGCCGGCCCGGCTCATGCCGGAAGGGGATACCACCTATACCTACATCCTGACGCCGGTACGGGTCATCTTCTAATGCGTCTGGAAAATCTGCGGCTGCTGCATTTCCGGAATTATGAGCAGCTGGAAGTGCCGCTCCGGCACGATATTACCATTTTTTACGGGGACAATGCCCAGGGCAAGACGAATCTCCTGGAGGGGATCTACGTGGCCGCCCGGGGCTTTTCCTTCCGTACCCGCCACGAGGATGAGCTGCCCCAGTTCGGAGCGGAAGCCTGGGCGGCGCAGCTGGACTACCGGGACCGCTACGGGGAGAACCGGCTGCTGGTGAAACGCCACCGGGAGCGGGGACGGCTGAAGAAGGAGAACCTGCTGAACGGGACCCCGGTAAGCCCGAAGGAACAGTACGGGCTGGTGAACCTGGTGCTCTTTACGCCGGATGATCTGCAGCTGGTGAAGGGGGATCCGGCCCTGCGCCGGAAGTTCCTGAACATGGAGATCGCCCAGACCAGCCCTTTGTACTACGACCTGCTGGCCAAATACAATCGGGTGCTGCAGCAGCGGAACAAGTTTTTGAAGCAGTGCCGGGATAACGAGCACCTGGAGGAGGCCCAGCTTTCCGTGTGGGATGTGGCCCTTTCCCAGCTGGCCGCCGGCATCGTGGACGCCCGGCTCCAGGCCCTTTCCGGCATCCGGGACGCGGCGGAGAAGGTCTACGACGGAATCACCGGGACCCGGGGAGCTCTGCAGCTGTCCTACGTACAGAAACAAAACGGGGGCGAGGTACCCCTGGAAAACAACCCTGGACGGGAGGCATGGGTGTCCTTCTACCAGGAACAATTGAAAGCCCGGCACCGGCTGGACTACCTGCGGGGATATACCAGCATCGGGCCCCATCGGGATGACCTGGAGATCGTCCACGAAGGACGTTCCCTGAAAGCCTACGGGTCCCAGGGGCAGCAGCGGACCGCCGCTCTGGCCCTGAAACTGTCCGAACTGGAGTTCATCCGTTCCGTGCGGGACGAGTACCCGGTGCTGCTGCTGGACGATGTGCTCAGCGAACTGGATGCCCACCGGCGGGAAAAGCTGCTGGGCTTCATCAACGGCACGGTCCAGACCTTTTTGACGGTGAACGACCGGCAGCTGGCCCCGGTGAGCGGGGATGTGGCCGCCTGGCAGGTGCGGGACGGCCAGTTGGAGGCGGAAGCATGAAAGACGCAGAACTGCTGGTGCTGCAGGTGCTGAAGACGCCCCGGGCCCGGAAGGAATTTTTGCTCCATGTACTGAAGGTGCACTGGGCCGACTACATCGGCCATACGGCGGCCGCCCATTCCCAGCCTTACCGGCTGGAGGACGGGGTGCTGTACGTGCATACGGACAATCCCATGTGGTCCACCCAGCTCCATATGCTGCAGGGGAAACTGCTGGGCAGCCTGAACCGGCAGCTGGCCCCGGAGCTGAAGGGACGGAAGCGGATCATCCGGCAGATCAAGTTCTACCACGGCATCATCGAGGATCTGCCCCGGCCGGAGCCGGATACGGAACCCTTCATGCCCCGGCGGGACCCGGACCGGCGGTGTCCGGTGTGCGGCGTGCCCCTTATCGGGGACGAGGAGATCTGCTCCGCCTGCCGGCGGAAACAGGTGCAGGAAACCCGCCGGGCCATCCGGAGAGAACTGGAAAAGCGGCCCTGGCTTTCGTATGAAGATTGCCGGAAACTGGTGGATTGTGATAAAATAACCTTTACTGACGTGAAGGCCGTACTGGAAGAACGGGCCCTGGACCGGGCCCTGGATCCGAAAGCTACGGACCGGGAAATCGCTTTCGCCGTGATGGTGAACACCGGTACGCCGCCGGAGAACCTGACGGCGGAGCTGGAGGAACGGACCATGGAGAGAGCCAGGAGGAGCCGTTATTATGTACCTGCACGTAGGAAATAATTATGTGGTCCGCAGTGACGAGATCATCGGGATCTTCGATATCCGGAACAAGCGGACGAATATCTACCGTTTTTTCCTGAGACCCAAACTGGAACAGGGGAATGTGATCGACCTGACCGAGAACTTCCCGCCGTCCAGCTGTGTGGTGACCCGGGATAAGATCATTCTGTCGGGGATCTCCAGCAAGACCCTGCAAAGACGATAGTTTCGGGAGGTTTGTATGGCAAAGAAGAAACAGACAATTGAAGAGGAGATTGCCGTCCACGGCGAGTACGGGGCGGATCAGATCCAGGTCCTGGAAGGCCTGGAAGCCGTGCGGAAACGTCCCAGTATGTATATCGGCAGCATCAGCGCCCGGGGCCTGCACCATCTGGTGTACGAAGTCATCGACAACAGTATCGACGAAGCCCTGGCCGGCTACTGCGACCATATCCATGTGACCATCCATAAGGACAACAGCATCACCGTCACCGATAACGGCCGCGGTATCCCCGTGGAAATGCACAAGACCGGGAAACCGGCCATCGAAGTGGTCATGACCGTCCTCCACGCCGGTGGCAAGTTCGGCGACGGGGGCTACAAGGTTTCCGGCGGCCTGCACGGCGTGGGCGTATCCTGCGTGAACGCCCTGAGCAAGAAAATGGTGGTGGAAGTCAAGAAGAACGGGAAAGTCTATGGCATCGAATTCGCCAAAGGGAAGACCACCCGTCCTTTGTACGTGAAAGGGGAATGTCCGGAAAACGAGACCGGCACCAGCGTCACGTTCTGGCCCGATGACACCATCTTCACGGAAACCGTATACAGCTACGATACCCTGAAACACCGGATCCGGGAACTGGCCTTTTTGAACAAGGGCGTGAAGATCCAGCTGACGGACGAACGCAGCGGCCAGGATGAAACGTTCCATTACGAAGGGGGCATCATCTCCTTCGTGGAATTCGTGAACCAGGGCAAGGAACCCCTCCATGAGAAACCCATCTACGTGGAAGGGGAACGGCAGGACACCATCGTGGAAGTGGCCATGCAGTACACGGACGCCTACACGGAAAACATCTACACCTTCGTGAACAACATCAACACGGAGGAAGGGGGCACCCATCTGGCCGGCCTGAAACAGGCCCTGACCCGGTGCATCAACGACTATGCCCGGAAGAGCGGCATGCTGAAGGACAACGAGGACAACCTGTCCGGGGATGATGTGCGGGAAGGCCTGACCTGCGTCATGAGCCTGAAGGTGCGGGAACCTCAGTTCGAGGGCCAGACGAAGACGAAACTGGGCAACAGCGAAGTCCGGGGCATCGTGGACAACATGGTCACCGGCGCCCTCACGGAATACTTCGAAGAGAATGCCCCTGTGGCCAAGAAAATCGTGGAAAAGGCCATCATGGCCAGCCGGGCCCGGTCTGCAGCCAGAAAAGCAAGGGACCTGACCCGTCGGAAATCTGCTTTGGAAGTGAGCAGCCTGCCCGGCAAGCTGGCTGACTGTTCCAGCAAGAACGCCGCCGAAACGGAAATCTACCTGGTGGAAGGGGATTCCGCAGGGGGCAGTGCCAAGCAGGGCCGTGACCGGAACTTCCAGGCCATCCTGCCGCTGCGGGGCAAGATTCTGAACGTGGAAAAAGCCCGTCTGGACAAGATGCTGAACAGCCAGGAGATCCGGGCCATGATCACGGCCTTCGGCTGCGGCATCGGGGACGAATTCGATATCACGAAGGCCCGCTACGACAAGATCATCATCATGACCGATGCCGATGTGGACGGGGCCCATATCCGGACGCTGCTGCTCACGTTCTTCTACCGGTACATGCGGCCGCTGATCCAGCACGGCAACGTGTTCATCGCCCAGCCGCCGCTCTATCTGATCCGGACCGGTAAGAAGCATACGTATGCCTACAGTGATGAAGAACTCCAGCGGAAGCTGGACGAAGTGGGCCGCCAGAACAACCCCTACGTACAGCGGTACAAAGGGCTGGGCGAAATGAACCCGGAACAGCTGTGGGAAACCACCATGGATCCGGCGAAGCGCACCGTGCTCCAGGTACAGCTGGAGGATGCGGCCAACGCCGACCAGGTGTTCTCCGTGCTCATGGGGGATAAGGTGGAACCCCGGCGGAAGTTCATCGAAGAAAACGCCGGAAAAGTGACGAATCTGGACTTTTAAGGAGTACCCTCATGGAAAACGTGGAATTCCGGCTGCCCCAGGGGACGCTGCAGCTGCAGCAGGAAAAAGCCGCGGCAGGGGCACCCCTCATCGTGGTGGCCGGCGGCCGGCGCCCCGACCCCCAGTGGCTCCATACGGTGGGGCAGCTGGGTACGGTGATCGCTGCCGACCGGGGCGCGGACCACTGCAAGAAAGCGGGCGTGGTGCCCCGGTTCCTGTACGGGGACCGGGACAGTGCGGCCCCGGGCGCCTGGGAGGAATTCCTGCGCAAGGGGGCGAAAGCGAAGACGTACCCGGTGAACAAGGACGACACGGACCTGTCCCTGGTGTTCCAGGACCTGGAACCGGGGCCGCCGGTGGTGGCCACAGGCATCTGGGGCGGCCGGGCGGACCATCTGTTCGGCAACCTGTATACGCTGCTGGCCTATGCCCAAAGGGGCGGCACGGTGATCCTGGCCGACGAGCAGGAGCTGCTGTGCTACCTGCGGCCGGGCACCCGGGCCACGTTCACGGCGGCAAAACACCCCCGGGCCGTGAGCCTGCTGCCGCTCTCTCCGGAGTGCACCGTGAGCATCCACGGGGTGCGCTGGCCCCTGGACAAGTCGCTCCTCACCCAGGCCAATCCCTATGCGGTGAGCAACAAACAGACGGAACCGTCCGTAGAGGCGGAAAGCCACGCCGGCGTCGCCGGACTGTATTTTACCTGGAAGGAGTAATGCCATGCTGGAATTCCATTGGCAGGACCTGATTTTTCTGCTGGCGGCCGGGTTCATCGGCGCCTTCATCGACGCGGCCGTAGGGGGCGGGGGCCTCATCACCCTGCCGGCCTTCATGACCACGGGCATCCCCACGCCCTTTGCCCTGGGTTCCAACAAGCTGGCTTCCTCCATCGGAGCGGTGTCCAGCTTCTTCACCTTTGCCCGGGAGGGCAAGGTGGACCGGAAAATCCTGAAGATGATGCCCCTGTCGTTCTTCGGCAGTGCGGCCGGGGCCTGCATCGCGTCCCTGATGCAGGAGCACCTGCTGCGGTACATCGTGGTCATCGCCCTGGTGTGCGTGGCTTTGTACACGTACCACAAAAAGGACTGGGGCGGGGTGAACACCCTGGAGACCATGACCCGTTCCCTGGCCGTGGGCATCGCCGTCATGGCCTGGTGCCTGGGCATGTACGACGGGTTCTTCGGACCGGGGACGGGTTCGTTCCTGATTTTCGGTTTTTTGTATTTCGGTTATAACTTCGTGACGGCAGCGGGCAACACCAAAGCCCTGAACCTGGCCAGCAACCTGGGCGGGCTGGTGGCGTTCCTGTTGCTGGGGCGGGTCTATCTGGCCTATGCCCTCCCTATGGGACTGGTGGAAATCGCCGGGGCCCATCTGGGCGCGAAGATTGCCATAAAAAAAGGGGTGGGGTACATCCGCACCCTGTATCTGATCGTGACCGTTGTCTTGATCGGCAAGCAGGTCTACGATCTGTTCTTGAAATAACCGCGCCGTGAGGCGCAGGAAGGAAGCGTGAGAACGTGGATGATCAGCAAAACGACAAGCAGACCATCACCGCGGGCAAAGTCATTCCCGTCTATGTAGAAGACGAGATGCAGAAATGCTACATCGACTATGCCATGAGCGTCATTGTCCAGCGGGCTCTGCCGGATGTGCGGGACGGGCTGAAACCGGTCCATCGGCGCATCCTCTATGCCATGAACGAGGCAGGCATGCTGCCCAACAAGGCCTATAAAAAATCCGCCCGTATCGTCGGCGATGTCTTAGGTAAATACCATCCCCATGGGGACTCCTCGGTATACGATGCCATCGTGCGTCTGGCCCAGGATTTCTCCACCCGGTATCTGATGGTGGACGGCCACGGGAACTTTGGTTCCGTGGACGGGGATCCTCCGGCTGCCATGCGGTACACGGAAGTGCGGATGGGCAAGATCGCCGTGGAAATGCTGCGGGATATCGAAAAGGATACGGTGGATTTCATCCCGAACTACGATGAATCTCTGAAGGAACCCACGGTGCTGCCGGCCAAGGTACCGGCGCTCCTCATCAATGGGTCCGCCGGGATCGCCGTCGGTATGGCCACGAACATACCGCCCCACAACCTGGGCGAAGTGGTGGATGCCTGCGTCATGCTCATCGACCATCCGGATGCCACCATCGACCAGCTGATGACGGCCATCAAGGGGCCGGACTTCCCCACGGGTGCCAAGATCCTGGGACTGTCCGGCATCCGCCAGGCCTATACCACCGGCCGGGGCGTGGTGAAGGTGCGGGCCAAGACCCACGTGGAACCCATGCCCAAGAACAAGAACCGGATCGTGGTCACCGAGATTCCCTACCAGGTGAACAAGGCGAAACTCATCGAGAGCATCGCCCACCTGGTGCAGGACAAGACCCTGGAAGGCATCACTGACCTGCGGGATGAATCCGACCGGAAGGGCATGCGCATCGTCATCGAGCTGCGCAGCGATGTGGTTCCGGAAATCATGCTGAACAAGCTGTACAAGCACACCCAGCTGCAGGATTCCTTCGGCATCATCATGCTGGCCCTGGTGAACAATCATCCCCGGATCCTGAACCTGAAGCAGATCCTGGAATACTATCTGGAACACCAGAAGGATGTAGTGACCCGGAAATGCCGGTATGAACTGAAGAAAGCCAGGGAACGGGCCCACATTTTGGAGGGCTTGAAGATCGCCCTGGATCACCTGGACGAAGTCATCGCCACCATCCGGGCCAGCGCCAACGGCGACGTGGCCAAGAAGGCGTTGATGGACAAGTTTGGCCTCAGCGACCGCCAGGCCCAGGCCATCCTGGATATGCGTCTGCAGCGCCTGACCGGCCTGGAACGCCAGAAGATCGAGGACGAATACAAAGAAGTCATGGCCACCATCGCTTACCTGGAAGATGTGCTCAGCGATGAACACAAGATCATGGGCATCGTGCGGGACGACCTGCTGGACGAAAAGAAGCGGTTCGGGGATGCCCGCCGCACCTCCATCGTGCCGGATACGGGCGACCTGGAAACGGAAGACCTGATCGCCGAGGAAGACGTGGTGATCACCATCAGCCACCAGAGCTACATCAAGCGCCAGGCCCTCACGAACTTCCGGAACCAGAACCGGGGCGGCCGGGGCATCAAGGCCGGCAGCGGCAAGATCGTGAAGGAAGACAACAAGGTGAAGGGGGACTTCTCCGAGCACCTGCTCATGGCCAGCACCCATGACAATATCCTGTTCTTCACGAACCGGGGCCGGGTGTACCGGCAGAAGGGGTACGAGATCCCCGAAGCCAGCCGTACCGCCAAGGGTACGTTCATCCGCAACCTGCTGCCTCTGGAGGAGAACGAAAAGGTCAACGCCGTCATCGCCGTGAAGAGCGGCATCAGCGAAGACGAGAAGAAGTTCCTGTTCATGGCCACGAACCTGGGCTATGTGAAACGGACCAGCGTCAGCGAATTCAGGAGCGCCCGGAAGGGCGGCCTCATCGCCATCAACCTGGGCGACGGGGAAGAGCTGATCGACGTGAAGCTGACCAGCGGCCACAACGATATCCTGCTGGCCACCCGGGACGGTTACGCCATCCACTTCCTGGAAGACGATGTACGGCCCATGGGCCGGACGAGCCATGGGGTCCGGGGCATCAGCCTGCGGCCGCATGACAGCGTGGTTTCCATGGACAGCTGCGTGGACGATACGGGCGAAGTGCTCACCGTCACCGACAAGGGACAGGGCAAGCGCACCGACATCTCCGAATACCGGGTACAGACCCGGGGCGGCAAGGGCATAATCAACCTGAAGGTGACGAATAAGACCGGCCTGATCGTAGGGTCCAAGTTCATCAACGAGACCCAGGACATCATGCTGATCTCCGCCGCCGGCATCATCATCCGGATGAATGCCTCCGACATTTCCACCTACGGGCGCAACGCCCAGGGCGTAAAGCTCATGGATCTGGAAGCCGGAGATAAAGTAGCGGCTCTGGCCATCGTGAATACGGTCAGCGACGAAGATTAATACACAAAAAACAGGATGTTGCAGAAGCAACATCCTGTTTTTTATCTGAAAAGAAATGTTGTGTCCCCCTGAAAGGGGGAAAGGACCCGCTTGGCGGGTAGGGGGTTTCACATCAGATGGCAGACCCCTCCACCAGCCATTCGGCTGGTCCCCCTCCCCTTTCAGGGGAGGACAAAGGGAAGGGTATCTGTGGATAACCTGTGCACAAGTGGATAACTCAAACTGGATATTGTGGGGTGAACAGAGTTTTACACAATATCTGGGAGTTACCCACAGAGTTATCCACAGGAATTGTGTATAACTTCCCTGTTTTTGTGGATAACCATGTGGATAAGTGGAAAACTTGACGGAAAAACCCGGATGCCGTATCCTGTTAGCAGATGCAGCGGCGAACATTCCGCTGAAGGAGGAAAACAAATGGCAGTGTTGAATGCAAAAGCAGAAAGCTTCAAGAAATTCGTAGAAAAGAAAGACCCCAAAGCCTTTGTGGTGGATCCCATCGAGAAAGATCCGCTCCATACGGTGGTGTTCCGGTCCCATCTGACGGTGGACGGCACGCCCCTGCAGCTGATCGTGGTGCTGGATGACAGTGCCTTCGGCATCATCCGGGTGCTGCTGGCCCCCAAGGCCCTGAAGGACAGCAACAAGGCCGCTCTCATGGACCTGCTGAACGACCTGAACCGGACGTACAAGTCCTTCAAGTTCTACCTGGACAAGGAAGAATCCCTGATCCTGGACACCTGCGTGATCTTCCACGACGAACATGTGGATGGCAACATGATGTACGCCCTGTTCCAGATGATCAGCAAGGAACTGGATGCCCGGTACAAGGACATCATGAAGACGATCTGGGAATAAGAACAGTCTCTAGTCTCAAGTCTCTAGTCTCTAGCCAATGGAAAGGACCCGCCCCTGCGGACGGGTCCTTCAGCATGAGATTTGTGACCCGAGACTTCTAAAGGTCTGCCGCGTTACTGCGGCAGGCCTTTTTTGACGAAACGGACGAATTCTTCCATGGCCGGGTTGAGGTGCAGGTCCTTGTTCCAGTCCAGGGTGATGTAGGCCGGACGGAACTGGCGGATGGCGATGGGGTGCAGGTCCGGCTCCTGCTGGGCGATTTCCTCGGTGAGGAAGCCGGCGGCCCCTTCCGACCGGATGTATTCCAGGATGGTGAATACCTGGGTGGTCTGGTGCAGGATCCAGGGATGGACGCCGCTCTGGGCGAACATGTGGCGGATGTAGGCCGTCTGGTCGAAGTGGTCCGAGAACATGACCAGGGGCACATCTTTCAGTTCCGTCAGGTCGATGATGTCCTTCTTCGCCAGGGGATGGTCCTGGCGGACGAACAGCTTCAGGTAGCTTTCCCGCAGCAGCAGGCAGTGGTTGGGTTCCTCCGGCAGCCGGTTCGTGACGCACAGGGCGAAGTCGATTTCCTGCCGGTCCAGCAGTTCATACAATACCTTGGTGGTCTCCTCCACGGTCTCGATGGTGATCTGGGGGTGGGTCTTCAAAAACGCCCCGTGGATCTGGGGAAATACCGTGTTGCCCCGCATGGTGGCGATGCCGATGCGGATGATGGCTTTGCCGGTGCCCAGGGTGCGCATCACCTGGCACAAGTTGTGGTACTGGTTCTGGAACTGGCGGGCATGGTCCAGCAGGATCCGCCCCCGCCGGGTGATCTGGATGTTGTTCCGGTTCCGCTGGAACAGGGCCACGCCGCATTCCTCCTCCAGTTCCCTGATGGCCTTGGAGATGCCGGGCTGGGAGATGTGGCATTTTTCCGCGGCCCGGGAAAAGCTGCCGGTGTCGCAGACAGCGATGAAGTATTCGATCTGGGTGAGTTTCATGGAAAACCTCCTGTTTAGAACCCACCACCATTGCGCAGGCGCAACGGTCCCCCGCCCTTATAAAGGGCGGATAATCGTGAAGCGGACTGCTGCGTTTCTGATGATTGGTTTGTTTAAAACGAATGTAACGCTAAAATAACTCAAACTTCGCACACGGAAAACATCCCGTATGCCTTGATAAATCAGCTTGAACTGAATGTCGAAAGCCATTCACGCACACTTCTGTGCACGCAGACGACTCATCCAAAGAGCGGGCAGATC
>Ga0256406_1001237_pt1 | contig 42221 bp, 29 predicted proteins | sample RumenRJG_03DNA_FD_185986 | JGI IMG/M metagenome (GOLD analysis project Ga0256406, IMG submission 185986) | Bovine rumen microbial communities from Lethbridge, Alberta, Canada - RJG_03 | ecosystem: Host-associated > Mammals > Digestive system > Stomach > Rumen | place: Canada: Alberta | collected... | reverse complement strand
TAGATACTCTTTGATGCGCTCCTGGTTGTACCAGAGCATGTATTCCTCAAGCGCCTTCCTGAAGTCTTCGTAGTTCCTGAACGTCTTCTCCTCGCCGTAGAACATCTCGACCTTGAGTCTTCCGAAGAAGTTTTCCATGACCGAGTTGTCATGGCAGTTTCCCTTCCTTGACATCGACTGCCTCAGTCCCAGGTCTGAAAGCATTTCCTGGAACTCCTTCATCTGATACTGCCATCCCTGGTCGCTGTGGAAAAGGGCTCCGTCGACAATCTTTCTTCCTTCGAATGCGGAAGACATCATGTTCTTTATCTGATCGAAATTGGGCCTTCTGGATATGTCGTATCCGATGATTTGTCTGTTGCAGAGGTCCATGACAGGGGACAGGTAGACCTTTCCCCAGTCGAAGGCGAATTCGGTGACGTCGGTCACGAAGACCTTGTTCGGCGTATCGACTCTGAACTTTCTCTTCAGAAGGTTGTCTGCGACTTTTCCGACAGTCCCCATGTAGGAGCTGTATATCCTTCTTTTCTTTGCCGTCTTTCCCTTCAGTCCAAGCTTCTTCATGATCCTCTGGACCACTTTATGATTGACCAGATGGCCTTTGCCACGCAGTGATGCCGCTATCCTTCTTATACCGTATCTTCCCTTGTTTTCGGCAAATTCGGCCTTTATAAGCCTCCCAAGCTCCGTTTCCGGCTCTTCTCCTGCCAAAATCAGCTTTCTGTGGAACATATAGGTGGATTTAGCAAGATCCGTCACCTTCAGAAGGCATTTCAGTGTGAATCCGCCTTGAGGGTCATGCAGCAGATCGAAGACTATCTTCGATTTCTCTGCTGCCTTGCCTTCATAACCTTCAAGGCTATCGATTTTTTTAATACGGCTATCTCCGCCCTGAGCTGCTCGTTCTCGGCTTCCAGGCGCCTGACTTTCTGTTCTGCCGTCTCAGCAGAGTCCGTCTTTTCCTTTTCAGGCATTTCCGTGTCCTCTTTCGTATTACACTTTACCTGATTTTTATCCGCATCTGAAAACTTCCTGCACCAGTTTGCAATGGCACCCGGGGAAATTCCTGTTGCCTTGGCTATGTCGATGTTCCTCTCACCGCTCTGTATTCTTCTTACGATGGCTTTCTTTTCCTCTTCGGTGCAGGTCTTATTTTTTCTCCTCCTGAGTCCGGCTTCTCCTTCTTCGTTGTATCTCTCCACCCATCTGTGGAGAGAACCCATGAAGGAATCTCTGCTCTTGGCACCATCCGGAGTCTTTATGATGTCTCCTCTGTTGTACTGCAATACATATTCTATCTTCTCTTCCAGACTGAGTTTCATTGTACCTTTTCCTTTCCGGCCGATGGCCAAGCTAGCTTGGCCATCCCTTCTTCTTGACTAGCGGTCCAAGAATTGGGTACACATCACCTTCCTGATTTTTATCATAAAAACGGCCCGTTCCTTTTGCAAGTTGTCCTGCCGTTTCTTCATTCAAAACCCGCTTCCTTGAGGTGAGACCCAAAAGTTGGACTTTGATTGTCTAACATGATAGCTGATTTAAGGATTGCTGTCTATACAGAACAGGCGGCAGTCCTTTCGTTTTCTCCATTATCCTTTCGTTGTTGTAGTATTCGATGTAGGCGACGATCGCCTTCTCAAGCTCGTCCAGGGACTTGAATTCGTACTCGTGCCCATAGAACATCTCGTTCTTCATGACCCCGAAGAAGTTCTCCATGGGCGAGTTGTCGAGGCAATTGCCCTTCCTGGACATCGATTGCCTGATGCCTCTCTTTTCCAGTTCTTGATGGTAGAACCTCATCTGATACTGCCAGCCTTGGTCGCTGTGGAGGATCAGCCCCTTTAGATTCCCATGCTTGGCGAAGGCCTTCTTCAGCATGTCGATCGTCTGGGCGAAATTGGGGCTCCTCGATACGTTGAACGCGACGATCTCGCGGTTGTGCATGTCCAGGATTGGGGACAGATACAATTTGCCGGCGGCTATGTGGAACTCCGAGACGTCGGTCGTCCATTTCTGGTTGCATGACGTCGTCGAGAAATCCCTTTCGTAGGTCGTTTTGTGCCTTTCCCTGTCGACGGCCTTGTTCAGAAGGAGGTTCTTGCAGGTCCCGTTCTGGTCGCCTTTGTAGGAGTTGTATTTCCCTTTGGGCGTAATACCATGGATCCCGAGCTTCAACATGATCCTCTTGACCTTCTTGTGGTTGACTTTGTATCCACGATTGGCCAGTTCGAGAAGTATCCTGCGATAGCCGTATCTTCCTTTGTTCTGATGGTATATCTCCGCGATTTGCTTGATGATCTCTTCGTTTTTGTCGTCTTTGTCGGCTTTGTTGACCGTGTAGAAGAACGTTGCCTTTCTAACCCCGGAAACCTTGAGAAGGACGTTAAGCTTGTACGATTGCCTTAATTCAACGACAGCCTTTACTTTTTCTTCGGTTGTCGGCCCTTCCTTCCCTGAACTAAGGCACTTAGTTTTTTTAGGTATTCGTTCTCCGCTCGGAGCTCCTCGTTCTCGCGTTCGAGCTCGTCGACTGTCTTCGGCCCGTTGGCCTGCTTTGGCTTGTTCGGCATCTTCGGCGGCCTCCCTCTCTTTCCAGAAGATTTTAAACCATCGACGCCGCGCTCTTCATATATTTTGTGCCATTTCGATAGGAGGTCGGCCTGGATGCCGTTCGAAAGCGCCACAGATCTAAACGACTCGCCTTTCTCCACCCTTCGGATCATTTCAAGTTTGGCTTTCCAGTCGCGTTTCGGCTTCTTGTGCTCCAAGCCGAATTCCCCCAAAGCATCGTAAATCCTGGCCCATCTGCGGACGAGGTCCATGAAGGTATGATGCTTGCATCCTCCCGGATCGTCAATGCGCTCCCCGGCTTTGTATTTTCTAACGCATTCCAATTTGAATTCTTTCGTAAACCTCATAGAAAAGAGACCCTCCTGTTGGAAGTCCAACTTTTGGGTCTCACCTCACACCTGTCCGAATTTCATTTTGTAAGGGCGCAACAAAAAACGCGGATTCCCCTAGAAGGAAGAAACCCGCGTTCTTGGACGGATTAAAGCGAAGCGACCGCTTCGCGGATGCGGCGTTCCACTTCCTCTTTCCCGAGGATGTGGAGGACGTCGTAGAGGTTCGGGGACTGGGCCGAACCGGTCAGAGCGATGCGGACCATGCCCGCGACGTCGCCGACGTGGCCTTTATAGGCCTCTTTGTTCTTTTTATAGATCTTGAAGGATTCCGCGAATCCGTGCGACACCGCGAGGGCCTTTAAATTCGCGAACCAGGTGTTCTGATCGACCGAGTAATCCATGGTCTTCAGGAAATCCTCGAGGACGGACACCGTGTCCTCCTTCGAGATCGCCGGATTGAACGGCAGGACCCCGTGGAGCTCTTCCTTGATCTTCGCGAATTCGTCGTTATAGAAGAAACGGACGTGCGGATAGATGTCGGAGTACTTCTCGTAATCCTTTCTCGGCTTCTCGCCTCCGCGCTCGATGTTCATGATCGCCTCGAACTTCTTTTCGTCGCGTCCGATGAGCTCAAAGAGCTTCGGATCGTAGGTCTTCGCCCAGTTCTTCGCTTCCGAAGAAATCTGTTCCTTGGACTCGTAGGCGAGCGTCTCCTTGCAGATGTACTTGACTTTCTCGAGGTCGAACAGGGCGCCGTCGAGAGACATCTTGTTGAAGGAGAAAGCGAAGTTACGGAAATCTTCCTTCGGATTCTCAATCATCCATTCCTCGAAGTTCGAGTTCGCGATGGTCATCAGGTATTTCACTAAGCCCACCGCCGGATACCCCTGTTCGAGGAAGTACGAGACCGCCGCTTCCGGATCCTTGCGCTTGGAGAGCTTTCTCTTGTTCCCGTTATCGAGCTTCATGATAACCGGGAGATGCGCGTACTTCGGGAGCTTGAATCCCATGGCGGCGAAGAGTTCGATGTGAATCGGCCACGAAGCAATCCATTCCTCGCCTCTTGTGACCACGGTCGTATGCATGAAGTGGTCGTCGCAGACGTGCGCGAAGTGGTACGTCGGCAGACCGTCGGACTTCATGATGACGACGTCCTGGTCGTTCTCCGGCAGGCGCAAATCCCCGCGGATCTCGTCGTGCGCCATGATGAAGTTCTCGTGGTTCCCGTTCGATTTGAAACGGATGACGTACGGGGTGCCGCCGACGATCTTGTCATAGGCCTCGTCAACGGTCAGATAGCGGTACTTGGCGTATTCGCCGTAATAGCCCGGGACGACGCGGTTCGCCGTCTGGACGGCGCGCAGCTCGTCGAGCTCTTCCTGGGTCGCAAAATCCGGATAGGCCCTGCCGCGGAGCAGAAGGTCCTTGATGCAGACCTTGTAGATCTCGCTCCTCTTGGACTGGACGTACGGTCCGTAGATGCCTTTTTCCGGGGCGGACGAGCCCATGTAGCCTTCGTCCGGCTCTATGCCGAACAGATGCATCTGGGTGATCAGCTCGTCGCCGGAACCGGCGATTTCGCGCTTCTGGTCGGTATCCTCGAGGCGCATGAAGAAGACGCCCTTCGACTGATGGGCGACCTTGCTCGAGACCATCGAGGTGAATAAGGATCCCGTGTGGAGGAATCCGGTCGGGGACGGGGCGAAACGGGTCACTTCCGCGCCTTCGGGGAGGTTCCGTTCCGGATAACGTTTTTCCAAATCCGCGACGGTCTCATGAACGTCGGGGAAAATCAGATTGGCCAATTCTTGTAATGTATGCATAAACTTTCCTTTCAAACAGATTCTTCAGTCCATCGGCTTCGTGTAGAACTTGCCGTACACGTGCACGGAATTCGTCACGTTCACGAAGCAGTGCGGATCGATTTTCCGCGCGAGCGAGACGACTTTCTTCACCTCGTTCGAGGAAACGACCATGTAGATGACCTTCCTCGGCTTGCCGGTGTAGCCGCCGACGGCGTCGATGATCGTGCAGCCGTGGGGGAAGGTGCGCAGAAGCAGCATCGCCATGTTCTCATTATCGGTGTTGATCTGCAGCTCAATCTTCTTGTTCTTCGTATTGATCAGGTCGAGCGTCTTGCTCGCCATGAAGAAGTAGATCAGGGAATAGAGCGACATCGCCACCTCCCCGAACGCCTCCTGCCCGTTCTGAGCGAGCTTCAGGGCGTTGAAGATCGTATAGAGCGTGACGGTCACCGCGTTCACGATGATGTAGTACTTCCCAATCGTCGTCCCGTGCTTCTCGGCGATGACGTAGGTCACGATGTCGACCCCGCCCGTGGACGAGCCGATCGCGTACGCCGTTCCCGAGGAGATCCCGGTCAGTAAACCCGAGAAGATCGCGCGGGCGATGTAGTCGTGCGACATCGACTGGAAGATCTGCACCCAGCTCTCCGGAATCACGCGGATCAGGATCGAAGAGAAGATGACGTTCAGCAGCGTGATGAACGCGAACCGCTTGCCGATGAAACGCAAGGCGATTAAGAACAGCGGGAAATTGATCAGGGCGTAGGCGACGGAGGTGAACGTGTTCTCCGCGTCCGCCGTCTGCGGGAAGCCGCAGAGCTCGGCGATCCTCAAAATCACCTGCGACATGCCGGAGATGCCTCCGGAAATCAGGTGCGGGACGGCCGCCCCGTCGATCTGGTAGGTCGGAGCAATCATCGAGCGGAAGCCGTAGGCGAAAGCGAACGCGCTTACCAAAGTCCCGAGGATCCAGAAGACCCAGTTGCACGCGATCTTGAGCGGCTCGTGGTCCAGAAGAAAATCCTGGATGGTCCTTTCCTCGTGGCGGATGAAATTCTCTTTTTCTTTTTTAAAAGCGGGTTTGGCCCCGATGGAGCGGGACGGTCCTTCCTCTTTCTTCTGGGAAAGCGGGACGTCCCCGTTCTTCTGTTCTTCTTCACTCATCTTCTGTGGAATTCCCGTAAATCTGTCTATTTATTATACTCTGATTCCGAAACAAGAAAAAACTCGCCAGAGCGAGTTTTCAGCCATTCAGAACAACGGTTAGTCGGCGGACTTGACGGTCATGACCTTCTTGCCGTCATAGTAGCCACACTTCGGGCAAACATGATGGGGACGGATCATAGCGCCGCAGTTGCTGCATTCGACTAAGTTCGCGGCATGAAGCTTGAAATGGGTTCTTCTGAGAGCTTTTCTGGTTTTGCCAGTTCTACGCGGGGGTACTGCCATAAATGATAAATCACTCCTCCTTATCCATACGCGATGAAAATTATAAACGGGAGCCCGGCCGATGTCAATACAGACCGCCCCCTTCAACGCAAAATAAGTATAGTCTCAAAAACGCCTTCGGACAAGAGAAAAAGCGAAAAAAGCCTATCGGCGGATGCGGCTCGCCGACAAATTCATCAGTTCGTCGATGTTTCCTTTCTTTAAGAGCTTAAGAGCGTTCTCTTCGCTTAAGAAATATGCCGGGAGGGAACGGTACTTCGCCTCGTGCATGGCGATATCCGCCAGCTTCACGATGTCGACGTAGCGCTTCTTGAAGAAATCCCCGCCGAGCTTCCAAGGGTCGAGGCGCAGGATTCCGAACGCCGCGGAGAAGCTTCCGATTTCCTTCATGTAGGAAAATTCCTTCTTCCGCAGATTCTCCATCATCTTCAGGATCCCGTCCACGCGTTCCTGCACGTACTCCTTCGAGTCCTTTTTCACGAACATCATGAATTCGTCCCCGGAGTGGCGGTAGAACATCTCGTTCCCGGTGGACAGGCGGATCAGGCCTTCGGAGATTTTCTTAAGCACGTCGTCCCCGGCGGTATGCCCGTAGAGGTCGTTGATCTTCTTGAACTTGTTCAGATCGAAGAGGCAGAAATAATAGATGTCCCGGTTCCGGTAGAGATGGTCGTACGCCGTGTTGAGGTTGAAAAGCCCGGTCAGCGTATCTTTATAGGAACTGTTCAGAGCGCCGGAAAGGTCGGAAAGGGCCGTGCCTTTATCGAACTTCGTGAAAAAGACGAGACTTTTATTCAGTTCGGGGAGATAGGAATATTCCAAGAGCAGGACCGAGCGGAGGATTTCCTTCCCGCCGTCCTTGATTAAAGGAAGGAGGAACGTCAGGTGTTCCTTGGAGGACTTTTTCAAAGCGGACATGATTTCGTCGAGGTACTGCTTATATCCTTTTCCTTCGCAGATGTCCCCGTGCGGATCGATGAGCGTCAAAAGGGCGGAAAGATTGTTGATCCCGTCCAGTCCCAGGTTCGAAAGACCGCTCAGAACGAACTCGAAAGGCGAATCCAAAGGCGAGGCCGGGTCGACGAGCGCGGCGGCGTGAAAGGGATTCGAGTCGAGGATGTGCTGCAACTGTTCGCTGATCATAGTTCTTACCGCTATTGTAACCGCTTTCGGTTAAGAAAGCGTGGATTTCGGGGAAAGGAAGAGACAAACCGTGAAAAAAGTAATAGGATTTCCACATTCCTATAGATAGAGATCAAGGAAAATGCGGCCGGGGAAGTGGTGTCTTCCTTGCATCTTCCTTATAAGATGTTATAATTTTTACGCGTATCGTTTTCCGATACGGTACACGTATTTTGCAGAAAGGAGAATCCGGGCATGAACGCGTTTGAAATCATCTTCTTTGTGATCTCGATTGTCCTGATCGTCCTTTCGCTGTTGACCGCTCCGAAGAGCCGGGGCGCTTCCGGAGCCATCACCGGCGGATCCAACATGAACATCTTCGCCAAGACCAAGGAACGCGGAGCCGATAAAATCATCTCCATCATCACCATGGTCGCGGGGGTCCTGTTCTTCATCTTCGCCCTATTGGCCCGTTACTTCGGATAGAAAAATTCGGGAAGAGAGACGGCCGTCCCTCTTTTCTTTTGCGAAGCGCCGCGAAATACGTCTGATTCTTTGACAACCGGGGAAGTCTGCACCAATAAAAGGAGAAAATTTCAGTATGGAAGAAAAACAATTGATTCAATTTTTGAGAAAAAGCCCGCGTCCGCTCGCTTCGGTTTTATCGTCTCTCAAGATGAGCGAAGACGAACTGAAGCCGTTCTACGAGAAGGGAATCGTCTTCGACACGGTCGACGGCGTCGCCCTCTGCGCGGATTACAAGGTCTTCTTAGGGACCATCAGCCTGCGGAAAGACAATTTTGCCTACATCACGCCGGTCGGTTCCGACATGAGCAAGAAGAGCGACATCCGCGTCTCGGGAAGAAGCTTAGAAGGCTACATCATCGGGGACAAGGTCTATTTCCAGGTAGACGCCTGGAACAACGGGACCATCGTAGGACTTTATAAGCGGGTCGGAGAAATCTGCGGCACCGCGTTCAAGTCTCCTTCGGGCACCTTCTTCTTACACACCAAGGTCACGCTCAACACCGGCATCGACGTCGTCGTGACCAATCCCTCCAACGCCCCGATTTCGGACGGAGACCTTTTGAAGTGCAAAGTCCTCTCTTCGGCCCGCGACGCCATCACGGTCGTCTACGAAGAGACCCTCGCCAAGGCTTCCGACGTCGGAAGGGACATCTCGACCATCATCGCCTCGAACGGCGCCCCACTGACTTTCCCGACGGACGTCCTCGCCGAAGCGCGCCTGATCCCGCAGACCCTGAGCGAAGAACAGCTTCAGGGACGCACGGACTTCCGCGATAAAACCATCGTCACGATCGACGGGGAAGACGCCCTCGATTTCGACGACGCCGTCTCGGTCAAGAAGATCAACCACGGCTGGGAGATCGGCGTGTACATCGCCGACGTCTCCTATTACGTCCGTCCGAACACCTCTCTCGACGAGGAAGCCGAGAGAAGAGGCACGTCCATTTATGTCGCCGACCGCGTCGTCCCGATGCTGCCGACCGAGCTTTCGAACGGCATCTGCTCTCTGAACCCGCACGTCGACCGCCTCGTCATCGCCGTGACGATGGACGTCGACGAAGTCGGAAACGTCTATTCCTCGAAGATCGAACCGGGCGTCATCAATTCGAAAGGGCGCCTGACCTACAGGCAGGTGAACGATCTGCTCGAAAAGAACGACCGCACCCCGTTCACCAAGGACATCGCCGACATGCTCCTCCTGATGCACGAAGCGACCAAGAAGATCCGTCTTTTAAGGACGAAGAACGGCGCGCTCGACCTCGACTCGACCGAACTTAAGTTCCGTCTCGACGAGAAGGGCAACCCGGTCGAAGTCATCAAGCGCACCCAGGGCGAAGGCGAGAACATGATCGAGGATCTGATGATCATCGCGAACGTCGCCGTCGCGACCTATCTGGATACGCACGGCATCCCGACGCTCTACCGCGTCCACGACAACCCGCCGTCCGACAAGATGGAACAGTTCCGCCAGTTCTTAAAGAACATTCATCTCTCCAAGGACTTCCCGGCGAAGGTCACGCCGTACACACTCTCGCACTGGTACACGAACATCAAGGATCCGCTCGTCCACAAGACCGTCGGATACTTCCTGCTCCGCTCCCTCGCCAAGGCCAAGTACTCCCCGGACAACTCCGGACACTTCGGTCTGGCCGAGAACGACTACCTGCATTTCACTTCGCCGATCCGCCGTTATCCGGACCTGATCGTCCACCGCACGCTCCACGAATACGTCTTCGACAAGAAGCCGTTCGATAAGGACGCGCTCTACAATTCGCTCGTGACGCTCGGAATGGAGACGTCGAACTGCGAGCGCCGCGCGGTCACCATCGAACGCGAGGTCGACGATTACGAATCCTGCCGCTACATGAAGCAGCACATCGGGGAAGCCTACGACGGCGTCGTCTCGGGCATGAACGCGAAGGGACTCTTCGCCGAGCTCGAGAACGGCATCGAGGTCTTCGTCGCGATGCGCGACATCAATCCGGCCATCCGCTGGGAATATAACGACGAGCATTTCGACATCCAGAGCGCCGAGCGCGACGAGTTCACCGACCGCTTCGAATTCATCCGCTTAGGGGATAAGATCCGCGTCTACATCTCCGCGGTCAACATGGATACGTCGACCGTCAGCGCCATGAAGGAAGAGGCGTACCTCTACCAGCAGAGCGCCGAGGCCTATCGGAAATCTAATGACGAAGATACCGCCGAGAGAAGAGACGCCCCGGACTATTCGAGGATCCGCCGCTCGCATTCGCAGAACCGCAAGGAAAGACGTTCGTTCGATCAGAAGGGAACTTACGGACACCACGACCACGAAGAGAAGAGAAACTTCTCTCCGAACGCTCGGAGGAAGTCCTTCCGCGACGTTCCGTCCAATTCGGAAAAGAAGGACGACTCGTACCGCCGCCACGATTTCCGCGCCAAGAGGGAAGAAGCCGAGGAGAACCGCAGCCTGACCCGCTTCGTTTCGGGACACGATTCGCTCGACCAGGCCGAGGCGAAGAGGAAGTTCAATTCGTCCCGCCCGTCCTACCGCCGTCCGTATCAGGACCGTCCGGAGAACGGGGAGAAGAGACCGTACAGGAAGAATTCCGAACGCCGCCCGTTCCGCGAAGGAAACGAGGAGAGACGCCCGTCTCAGGGGAGAAACGGAAAAGAACGTTCGTTCGATAAGAAGGCGAACTATTCGGACAAGGAATACTCCGCTTCGAAGAGACGCCCTTCCTTCCGCAAAGAGAACCGCGTGGGGAATTCGGCTCCCTCCAAGAGAAGGAATCCGGGAAAAGACCGTTAATCCATGAACAAGGAATCTCCGAACGAAAAGCTCATCGCGACAAACCGCAAGGCGCGCTACCAGTATTTCCTCTTGGACGAACTGGAGGCGGGGCTTGAACTGACCGGAACGGAAATCAAGTCGCTACGGGGAGGCCACTGCTCGATCTCGGAAGCCTACGTGGAGATCAAGAACGGGGAAGCGTTTGTCGTGAACATGGACATCCCGGTCTATAAGGAAGGGAGCATCTTCAACCACGCCCCGAAGAGAATGAGGAAGCTCCTGCTCCATAAGGCCCAGATTGCCAAGCTCGCTTCCGAAGTGAAGACCAAGGGCGCCACGATCGTCCCGGTCCGCTGCTACCTGAAGAACGGACGGGCGAAGCTCCAGATCGCCTTGGCCAGAGGCAAGAACGCCGTCGACAAGCGCGAGACGATCAAGAACCGCGACATCAAAAAACGCCTTGACCGCGCTCTGAAAGAAGGGCGTTAAAAAAGTTCCTTCCGCCTAGTGCAGAAGGAACATGCCGGTAATATAAGCCGCTAAATCCAATAGAGAGAAGGCCGCAAGCAGGCCTTCTTTTTTCGTGAACATGATTTTTTTGTTGAAGAGATCGATGAACGGGTAGAATTCGAACATCGTGAGTCCGAACGGCAGGGTCAGAACGAATACGGCGAACGCCCAGACCGGAAGGACGTACAGGTAAAAAAGGAGGTAGCAGGCCAGTAAATCCGCCGCCTCGATCATCAGAAGGACAAACAGTCTTTTCCGTTCTTTGATCAGCTGTTCGTAAGAGATGTTGCTCGTTTGAATCATAAAACCGGGTCATTAACTTCATAACACTTTTAAGCGGAAAAGAAAAGACTATACAACCGGGGAGGATGTTTTTATAATCCGTTGTGAAAGAAAGAATAGAAGTAAAACATCATATGTATCAGGAATTCCAGAAGGGGTGGCTCGAAGTCATCACGGGTCCGATGTTCGCCGGAAAAAGCGAAGAACTGATCCGCCGCATCCGCACCCTGAAATACGCGAGGAAGAACATCGTCTGTTTCAAGCCGTCGATCGACGACCGCTACTCGGAAGTCGCCATTGCCTCCCACGCCGGGGGACGCTACAAGGCCTATCCGATCACGAAGGTCGAAGACATGAAGCAGTACGTCACCGCCGACACGGACGTCGTCTGCATCGACGAGGTCCAGTTCTTCGGCAGGGAACTGATCCCGGTCATCGACGCCTGGGCTGATTCGGGCATCCGCGTCATCTGCGCCGGGCTCGACATGGATTTCCGCGGGGAGCCGTTCGGAATCATGCCGACGCTTTTGGCCAAGGCCGAGTTCGTCACAAAGCTCAGCGCCTCCTGCAAGATCTGCGGGGAAGCCGCCACGAGGACCCAGCGCATCATCAACGGCAAGCCGGCGTATTACGAAGACCCGGTCGTCTTGGTCGGAGCGTCGGAATCCTACGAGGCGAGATGCCGCAAGCACCACGAGGTCCCGCACCGTCCGAAGGAAGAAAAGTAAGTTCAGTTAAAAGAAAAGGCCGGTCCGTACGGCCTTTTTTCATGGATGAAAAAGAGCCCGCCGCGAAGCGGGTTCTCTTGATGAATCGGATCGGCTTACTTCAGATCGGAGTCGGGTCCGTCGGTGGCTAAGGCGTCGACCGCGTCTTCGGGAGAATCGGATTCTTCCGCTCTGGCGGGTTCAACCTCTTCCTCGGAAGCGGATTCGGAAGCCTCTTTGGCTTCGTTCGCTTCTTCCCTGGCCATGTCGTAGACCGTTTCCTTCTCCTCGCCGGCCATCTCGTTCGGGGTCAGGCCGTTCGGGTTGAAGTCTTCGATGCCGGAGTTGAGGGCATCCTGCTCCTCGGCTTCCGTATCGTCCTGATCGCCGTAGAATCCGGTACCGGCCGGAATCAGCTTGCCAATCATGACGTTTTCCTTCAGACCGTGGAGGTAGTCCGTCTTACCCTTGACGGCCGCGTCGGTGAGGACACGGGTCGTTTCCTGGAAGGAAGCGGAGGATAAGAACGAATTGGTGTCGAGGGCGGACTTGGTGATGCCGAGGATGATCGGGTGGCCGACGGCAGGTCTCTTGCCTTCGAGCAGGACCTTTTCGTTGGCCGCGGTGAAGTCGACGGTGTCGACCTTCTCGCCCGGCAGCAGGTTGGTGTCGCCGCTTTCGACGATGACCATCTTCTTCAGCATCTGTCTCGCGATGACTTCCAGGTGCTTATCGGAAATACCGATGCCCTGGCTCTTGTAGACCTTGTCGACTTCTTCGAGGATGTAGGTCTCGGTCGCCGCGACGTTGGTGCAGTCGAGGAGTTCCTTCGGATCGATGGCGCCCGAAGTGAGCTTCTGACCGGCCTTGACTTCTTCGCCGACAACAACGATGACGTTCGCGTGGGCGTTGGTCTTGTAGACCTTGGTCTCCGGAACGAAGGTGCCTTCCTGATCGGAAACGTTCACCTTGTCGTTCTCGACGGTAATCGTGTAGATCTTGCGGTCCAGATCCTCGGCCTTGATTTCGGCGATCTTTCCGTCGATCTCGGTGATGCACGCCTGTCCTTTCGGAGTGCGCGCTTCGAGGACTTCCTGAACACGCGGAAGACCCTGGGTAATATCGTCTTCGCCGACGACACCGCCGCCGTGGAAGTTCTTCAGAGTGAGCTGCGTGCCCGGTTCGCCGATGGACTGCGCGGCCATGATACCGACCGCGTCGCCGACCTTGGCGAGTTCGCCGGTCGCGAGGTTGCGCCCGTAGCAGTGGACGCAGACGCCGTCCTTGGTTTCGCAGGTGAACAGCGTACGAATCTCGACTTCCTTGATGCCGGCCGCGACGATTTCGGAGGCCTGGTCGTCTTCGATCAAGGTGTTGGCCTTGACGATGACTTCGCCCGTCTTCGGATTGACCACATCGTGGACCGTGAAGCGGCCGACGAGTCTCTCTCCGAGGGAGACGATTTCTTTCGGATGCTGACCCTTGATGTCGTCATCCGGATGCGGTTCGCGGTCCATGATCGCCTTGACGACGATGCCGTGGTCCGCTCCGCAGTCTTCCTCGCGGACGATGACGTCGTGGGAGACATCAATCAGACGTCTGGTCAGATAGCCCGAGTCGGCGGTCTTTAAAGCCGTATCGGCGCCGGTCTTTCTGGAACCGTGGGTGGCTAAGAAGTACTCCGAGACGGATAGACCGTCGCGGAAGCAGGACTTAATCGGGATTTCGATGGCGGAGCCGTCCGGCTTGGCCATCAGACCTTTTAAGCCGATCAGCTGGACGAAGTTCGTGGTCTTACCGCGGGCGCCGGAAGCGGACATCATGAAGACCGGGTTGCGGACTTCGTGAGCGATTAGCGCCTTCACTTCGGAAGTGATCTGGTCGGACACGGCGCCCCAGCGCTGGACGACCTTGTTGTAACGTTCTTCTTCGTCGAGTTCGCCTTCGTCCGCCTGTTCGCGGTACTTCTCGACGTCCTTCTCCGCGTCGGCGAAGATCTGCTGCTTGTTCGCCAGAGGAGACGGGGAACCGTCCTGGGTATCGGCGGAAATATCGCTTAAAGCGACCGTGATGCCCGAGATGGTGGAATAGTCGTATCCGAGATTCTTCATCTTATCGAGAATCTTGGAGGTCTGCAGACGGTAACGATACCAGAGTTCGCCGATGATGGACGTGATCTGGTCCTTGGAGATCGGCTTCTTCAGCGGCTGGGAAGCGATGTATGCCTTGATATCGGTGCCGTACGGTAGGAAGTCCTTCGGAAGATAATTCTCGTCTTCTTCGTACGGAGCTTTCTTGCCGGTGTGCGGGAACTTGCAGTCGTCCGCAGAGTTGATCCACGGGAAGTCGGCCGGATAGATCGAGTTGAAGATGATCTTGCCCGGGGTCGTGACAAGGTAAGCCTTGTTCATGGCCTTGTTGAAATAGGACTTGCCCAGAGCCGAAGCGCGGATCGCAATGCGGTTCTGCAGATGGATCTCGTGATTGAGGTAAGCCGTCATGACCTCGTCCTTGGTGGCGAAGACCTTGCCTTCGCAGCGGGCGTAGAGATCGTACTTTTCGGCTTCTTCCTCATCGTTGAACGAACGGTAGTAGCGGGCCTGCTGCTGCATGCCCTTGATATCGTTCTCGAGGGTGATGTAGTAGTTCCCTAACAGCATGTCCTGGGTCGGGATGCAGATAGGCTTCCCGTCCTTCGGACCGAGGATGTTGTGGTCGGCGATCATCAGATCGACGGCTTCCTGCTGTGCTTTCTTGGTGAGCGGCACGTGGACGGCCATCTGGTCGCCGTCGAAATCGGCGTTGAAGCCGGTGCAGACGAGCGGATGCAGACGGATGGCGCGGCCGTCGACGAGAATCGGACGGAACGCCTGGATGCCCAGACGGTGCAGCGTCGGAGCGCGGTTCAGCAGGACCGGGTGGTACTTGATGATTTCTTCGATGCAGTTCAAAACCGGTTCGTCGTAGGCGTCGATCATGCTATCGGCCTGCTTGCGGGTGTTGGCGATGTGCTTCGCCATCAGCCACGAGCCGATGAACGGACGGAACAGCTGGATGGCCATTTCGCGCGGAATGCCGCACTGGTCCATGTTGAGCGTCGGACCGACGGCGATGACCGAACGGCCGGAATAGTCGACACGCTTTCCTAAGAGGTTCTGACGGAAGCGGCCCTGCTTGCCCTTGAGCTGGGAGCTCAGAGACTTCAGGACGCGGTTACCCGGACCCGTGACGGCCTTGCTTCTGCGGCCGTTATCGATCAGAGCGTCGACAGCTTCCTGAAGCATACGGCGTTCGTTGATCATGATCACCGAAGGCGCGTGCTGTTCGATGAACTTCTTGAGACGGTTGTTGCGGTTGATGACGCGGCGGTACAGATCGTTCAGATCGGAAGCCGCGTAGCGGCCGCCGTCGAGCGGCAGCATCGGACGCAGATCCGGCGGCATGACCGGAAGGATGGTGAGGACCATCCACGCCGGGTCGTTGCCGGAATTGCGGAAGGCCTGGACGAGTTCGAGTCTCTTGAGGAGCTTGATTCTCTTCTGGTTCGTCGGGGAATTCGTGGTCTTCAGTTCTTCCTGGATGCTGCGGAATTCGGCGTCGAGATCGACTTCCTTCAGCAAGCGCTGAATCGCTTCCGCACCCCAGCCGAATTCGGCTCCGGTGTGGAAGGAGATGAAGTGCGCGGCGGTCGTGAAATCCACCGGGATCTCCGGGTTCTGCAGTCTTTCGAGAATCGCCAGCCCGCGGTCCTTCTCGTCCTGATCGGCGATTAAGCCGGAATCGTTGATGTCGCGGATGACTTCGATGAACTTCTCGCGGGAATCCCTCTCATTGAGGACCATTCCCTTGCTTAAAGTCTTCGACGTGCCCGGGTTCAGGACGATGTGGGAAGCATAGTAGACGACTTCCTCGACCTGCTTCGGCGGGACGTCCAAGAGGACGGAAATGCGCGAAGGCGTGCCTTTCAGATACCAGATGTGGGTGCACGGGGAATTCAGCGTGATGTGGCCCATGCGCTCGCGGCGGACGGCCTTGACCGTCACCTCGACGCCGCACTTCTCGCAGACGCGGCCCGCGAAACGCGGCTTCTTGTATTTGCCGCAGAAGCACTGGTAATCCTTGGTCGGACCGAAGATCTTTTCGCAGAAAAGACCTCCCGGTTCCGGCTTCTGGGTTCTGTAATTGATCGTTTCGGCATTGACGACCTCGCCCTTCGACCACTTGAGGATGGTGTCCGGGGAAGCCAGCTTTACCTGAATAGCGGAGAGTTTGTTTAAATCGAACATATTTTCTTATTCCTCCCTTTTATTCACCGTCATCGCCGTCGACGGTGTCCGTTTCGTGCAGACCCTCGGAGGCGATGTCTTCTTCATCGACCTGCTGTTCCTCTTCTTCGGAAGATTCCTCTTCCTTGGCTTCGGAAGCGCCCTCGCCTTCCTTCTTATCGCCTTCGGCGTTCTCGCCATAGTGGGCGATATCCTTCTTGAAGTGGTTGGCCTTCTGGATGGATTCGGAAGTGATCGAGGAAATATCGATTTCCTCGTTGCCGCCGTTGGCCGTCTTCTGATACAGACGGACATCGATGGCGAGCGACTGGAGTTCCTTGATGAGGACGCGGAAGGACTCCGGCATGTTCGGTTTCGGAATCGGATGGTTCTTCAGAATCGCGTCGTAGGCTTCGTTACGGCCGACCATATCGTCGGACTTGATCGTAAGCATTTCCTGCAAAACGTGCGAAGCGCCGTAGGCCTCGAGGGCCCAGACTTCCATTTCGCCGAATCTCTGGCCGCCCTTCTGGGCCTTGCCGCCCAGAGGCTGCTGCGTGACCAAAGAATACGGTCCGGTCGCGCGGGCGTGCAGCTTGTCGTCGACCATGTGCACGAGCTTGATCATGTACATGACGCCGACGTTGATGCGCGAATCGAAACGCTCGCCGGTCTCGCCGGAATACAGGATGGTCTTGCCGTCCTTATCCATGCCGGCGGCATCCATCATACGCATGATTTCTTCGTTGGTCATACCATCGAAGACTGGAGTGGAGACCTTCAGTCCGCCGAGCTTGGCGCAGGCCATGCCCAGATGGACCTCGAGGATCTGTCCGATGTTCATACGGGACGGAACGCCGAGCGGGTTGAGCAGAATGTCGACCGGGGTACCGTCCGGAAGGAACGGCATATCCTCGACCGGGACGATTCTCGAAATGACGCCCTTGTTGCCGTGGCGTCCGGACATCTTGTCGCCTTCGGAGATCTTTCTCTTCTGGATGACGAAGACATGGTAGGACTCGAGAACGTTCGCCGGGAGTTCGTCCTTGTTCGCGCGGCTCAGATGCTTGACTTCGAGGACGATGCCGCCTCCGCCGTGCGGGACGCGGAAGGAGGTATCCTTCTGATCCTTAGCTTTCGAATTGAAAATCGACTGAAGGAGCTTTTCTTCCATCGTCGGCTCTGTGTCTCCCTTCGGGGAGGTCTTGCCGACCAGGATGTCGCCTTCGCGGACTTCCGCGCCCGGAACGACGACGCCGTGCGCGTCGAGATGCGCCTTCATCTTCATGGAGATGTTCGGAATATCGGCCGTGAACTCTTCCTTACCGTTCTTGGTCTTGCGGCGGTCGACATCGTACTCGACGATGTGAAGAGTCGTATAGACGTCGTCCTTGACCAGACGCTCGGACATGATGACGGCATCCTCGTAGTTGTAGCCGTGCCACGTGGTGAACGCGATGATGACGTTCTGACCCAAGGCCAGATCGCCGTGGTCCATGGACGGGCCGTCGGCCAGGATGTCGTGCTTCTTGAACTTGTCGCCCTTATGGACGATCGGGGTCTGGTTGATGCAGGTGCCCTGATTCGAGCGCATGAACTTCTTCAGGCGGTAGGTCTCCGGATGCATGTCCGGCCCTTCCTTGACTTCGATGCGGGTCGAATCGACGTAGGTGACGACGCCGTCTTCCTTGGCGGTCACCGCCGCGCCGGAGTCGGTCGCGATCTTGTGCTCGAGACCGGTGCCGACGAACGGAGCCGACGGACGGAGCAGCGGCAGAGCCTGACGCTGCATGTTGCCGCCCATCTGGGCGCGCGTCGAGTCGTCGTTCTGTAAGAACGGAATGCAGGCGGACGTGACCGAAACAATCTGCTTCGGGGAAACGTCGATGTAGTCGACGTCGTTGGCGTCGGCCATGATGGTCTCGCCATCCTTACGGGCGAGGACGTTCTTGTCGAGGATCTCGTGGGTCTTCGGATCGATGGTGCAGTTCGCCTGGGCGATGACGTGGTTGCGTTCGTCGTCCGCGGAGAAATAGACCGTCTCGTCCGTGACGACGCGGTTCACGACCTTGCGGTACGGGGTTTCGATGAATCCGTACTGGTTGATCTTGGCGTAGGTGGCCAGGTTGCCGATCAGACCGATGTTCTGGCCTTCCGGTGTTTCAATCGGGCAGATACGGCCGTAGTGCGAATAGTGGACATCGCGGACTTCGAAGGAAGCGCGGTCCCTGGTCAGACCGTTCGGGCCGAGAGCGGAGATACGGCGCTTGTTGGAGACTTCCGACAGCGGGTTCGTCTGGTCCATGAACTGGGAGAGCTGCGAGGAGTTGAAGAATTCCTTGAGGCAGCTGGTGAGCGGCTTGATGTTGACGAGCTGTTCCGGCGTGGGGGTCTGGTCCTTGGCGAGCGACATCTTTTCCTGGATGATACGCTCCATTCTCGAAAGACCGGTGCGGAACTGGTTCTGGATCAGTTCGCCGACCGAGCGGATACGGCGGTTGCCGAGGTGGTCGATATCGTCGAAATTGCCGACATCGGAGAGGCCGCGGTTGCGGTCGAACGTGGTGATGATGTTGCAGAAATAGGAGAACGCCGCGACGATGTCCGAGAGCGTCAGGTATTCGGTCTTGACGTTCATGTCGACGCCGACGATGCGTTCGATCTTCGAATCGTCGTCGTTGGTGCTGTAGACGTCGACGACGTGGATCTTGTTAGTTTCCTCGAGATCCGGGTTGTAGGAGAAGGAGTCCTTCAGCGGGACGCCGTTCGAATCGACGGCCGTGCCGCCGTTTTCGAAGAAGAGCCCGTCCTCGAGTTCCTTCGCCTTCTCGGCATCGATGTAGGTGCCTTTGGCAATGACGATTTCGCCGTTGGGGTCGACCAGGTCTTCGGCGACCCGGTGCTTGGCGAGTCTCTCGTAGACGCCGAGCTTCTTATTGACCTTGTAACGGCCGGCAGGACCGAGATCGTAGGCCTTGTGCGTGAAGAAGCGGTTCTTGATCTGACGGGCGACATCGTCGTCGTTGATCGGTTCGCCCGGACGGAGCTTGCCGTAGATTTCCTTCAGGGCCTGGATCGAGATGTCCAGATCGTTCTTCAGTCCGGTCGGTTCCGGATACTTTTCCATGGTGCGGTTCAGAGAATCGCATTCCTTGCCGAAGAGATCGTAGATCTCGGTGTCGTGGACGATGCCGATGGCGCGCAAGAGCGTCAGGACCGGGACCTTCTTGGACTTATCGATGCGGACGAACATCATCTTCTTGGCATCGGTAAAGAATTCCAGCCACGTGCCGCGGGCCGGGATGATATCCGTGCCGAAAACATATTCGCCGGAAGTGGCGACTTCGTCGCAGTGCATGTAGGCGCCCGACGAACGGACGATCTGCGATTCGACGACCTTCTCGACACCGTTGATGATAAAGGTGCCCGAATCGGTCATCATCGGGAAATCGCCCATGAAGATTTCCCCTTCGTTACCGCCCTGGCCGGCGACCATGAGGTTCAGCTTGACCTTCAGCGGAACGGAATACGTCAGCATCTGGGTCTTGCACTCGAAGTAATCGTGCTTCGGCTGGCCCCAGGAAAGCGAGACGTAATCGAGCGTCATCTGGTTGTTCGGATCACCGGTGTTGGCGCTCGAAACCGGGAAGAAGTCCCTTAAGACCTCGTCGATGCCCTTGTCCATCAGCCATTTGAAGGATTCGGTCTGAATCTCGCAGAGATACGGAAGCTCGAGCTGTCCGGAAATCTTCGAGAAGTCGGCGCGGTGGTTGTAGGTGTACTTGACTCCTTCCGGGAAAATTTCTTCGAAAGTTTTCATGAATTTCTCCTATCTGAGACGTGTTTTAAAAAATAAAAAGGTCCGTCTCTTCCTTTTCTCACGGCCTTATAGGTTGCCGTACAGCAACTTCCAACTGGTTCAATCCGCCCGATATCCTATAAAACAGATAGAGCTCCAGAGGTCAAAAAGGCCTCTGGAGCAATCTGATTACCAGGCTTTATAGAAGCTGGAAATTCCCGCAGAAAGGGGAAACGACTACTTGACTTCGACTTCGGCGCCGGCTTCTTCAAGGGTCTTCTTGTATCCAGCGGCTTCGGCCGGAGAGATCTTTTCCTTGATGACCGACGGAACGGCATCGACGAGCTTCTTGGCATCCATCAGACCGAGACCGGTGATGGTCTGGACGGCCTTGATGACCTTGACCTTCGAAGCGCCGAAGGACTTCAGAGTGACGGTGACTTCGCTCGGAGCGGCCTCGGCAGCGCCTTCTTCAGCAGGGGCGGCAGCGGCGGCAACCGGAGCGGCGGCGGTAACACCGAATTCCTTCTCGATAGCATCGACGACTTCCATGACTTCAGCGATGGTCATTTCCTTTAAGGAAGCGATGACATCAGCAGCAACTAACTTTGCCATAAATTTAATTTTCCTCCATTTAGATTGTTTTTTGTGGCTTCGCTACAGAGAGCGAACGGATAAACGACGGGACGACTTCGACGCGGGTTAGGCCGCCTGTTTGGGCAGGCTGTCCGCGTAGGCTTTGAGCGCGCAGGCGAACTGAGTGACCGGGGCCGAGAGAGCGCCGACAAGCATGCTGAGAGCAGCTTCCTTGTCCTTGACGCCCGAAAGGGCCTTGATCTTGTCAGGATCGCAGTAGACACCACCGATGACTCCGCCTTTGATCTCCATATCCTTGTTCTTCTTGACGAACTTCAGGATAATCGGGAGAATCTTGGTTTCCTCCGAACCGGTGATGATGGCGTTCGGCCCTTTGAGCAGGGAGTCCAAACCGCCGACAGAATCCTCATCGAGAGCTCTTCTCATGATGGTGTTCTTGGCGACTTCGAACTTGCCCCCGTTCTCCTTGAGGCTCTTTCTCAGACCGTTGATCGTCTTGACGTCGAGGTTATGATAGGTAACGACGACGACCGACTGAGCGGTATGGAGAGCATCCTCAATGCGGGCAGCCTCAGCTTTCTTCTGTTCGAGAATAGACTGATTCATTTTACACCTCCATCTATAGATCTATGTGATAACAATATCCGTATCCAAGTGGATGAGGATCATTCAATTCATGTTGTGAACCGTGTGAACCTGACGATATTCCTCGACAGCATGATTAAGCCTTACAGCCGCTGTGGTCTTCGGGATATTGGTTTCACCAAAACGTATTGCAGGAAGGCGGAACCAGATTGACTTTCCGCTTTCCCGTCTTAATTCTTGGGAAGAATTAAGCAAGAACGTCCAGCTTGACCGACGGGCCCATGCAAGTGTGGACAACGGCGTTCTTGATGTAGGCGCCTTTGACCGAGCTCGGACGGACTCTGTTGATCGTCGCGATGACAGCGTTGATGTTGTCTGCGAGATCTTCTTTCGAGAAGGAAGTAAGACCAACCGTCGCGTGGACGTTGCCGTCCTTGTCCGTACGGTAGGTGATCTTGCCGTTCTTGATTTCCTTGATGGCCTGGCCGATGTTCGGAGAGACCGTGCCGGACTTCGGGTTCGGCATCAGGCCCTTCGGGCCTAAGATACGGCCCATGCGGCCGAGAAGGCCCATCATGTCCGGAGTGGCGACGATGACGTCGAATCCGAACCAGTTTTCCTTCTGGATCTTCTCAAGCATATCGGTGGCACCGACGAAATCGGCTCCCGCTTCCTTGGCTTCTTCCTGTTTGGCGTTCGTGATCGCGAGAACCGTGACCTTCTTGCCCGAGCCGTGCGGCAGGGAAATGGTTCCCCTGAGCTGCTGGTCCGGCTGCTTGGTGTCGAGGTTCAGTTTGAAAACGATCTGGACCGGCGAATCGAACTTCGTGATAGAAGTCTTCTTCACCACTTCCGCCGCTTCGGCGACGGAATACTTCTTGCTCTTGTCGATTTCCTTAAGAGCAGCGGCATATTTCTTCGATAACTTTTTCATGATGACAATCTCCGTTCCTCTTCAATTAGTCGACGATCTGGACGCCCATGGACTTGGCCGTACCTTCGATGGAACGTTCCGCCGCTTCGAGCGAATCGACGGTCAGATCCGGCATCTTGTACTCGGCAATCGCCTTGACGTCGGCGCGGGTGATCTTTCCGGCAACTTTGCTCTTGTCGGAAGCACCTTTTTCAATCTTGGCATACTTCTTGATTAAGAAGGTAACCGGAGTCGTTCTTAAAACGATGTTGAAAGAACGGTCATCGTAAATCGTCAGATCGCACGGGACCAAATCCCCTTTACGATCGGACGTCATAGCGTTGAACTGAACGCAGAACTTACCGCCGATGCCGTAAGGTCCGAGTTTCTGTCCAAGCTTGGCAGGGCTGGCTTCGCCGCCCATCGCGACGATTTTCATCGTACGCATCACTTTTCCTGGCACAATACTTTTCCTCCTATGATTGTGCGTGGTGTATCTGAGGTCAGAATCACCTCTCCCACGACTATGAAGCTGCCCAAAAAAGGGCGCATTACCCCATAGCAAGTAGTATCATACACTTTCCGGACCGGCGTGGCAATAGAGAAAATGCGAAATTCCAGCCCGCAATCAGAGATATTCTATACCCTTTCTTTTCCAAGAGAAAAGGCCGTCTTCCGCCTTCCACGGAGAAGATGGCCTTTTGTTTCGTATCGGATCGGACTAAGACTTCGGAAACTTACTTGTAGGAGATGGTGAAGCTCTTGATACGGATCTGCTTCGAAGAGCCGTTCTTCAGAACGAACGAGGTTCCGTTGATCGCATAAACGCCGTCGGTCGCCGTGATTTCGGTCGTCCCGTCGCTTCCGAGGACGGTCAGATCAGTGCTGTATTTCGAATTCGTATCAAACGTGAATCCGGAGATGCTCTGAATCGTCTTGGTAGAATCCTTTAAAGTGAAGGTAATCTTGCAACCGTTTCCAGAAGAAGCGCTGTAAAGGCGGATGGAATTGGTATAGAGGCCGACAGGATTGCTCGAATTGCCTTTGTTGACAACTGCGGTGAAATCGCCAGAGATTCCCAACTCAGAAGCGTAATCAGTGTCATCAGTGGCCTTCAAAGAATCCGCACTCGATGTAACTTCAACAGATGTAACGGCGCCGGCTTTGACGACAACCACGGAAACGACCGTGTTGCCGGCAATCGTGCCGGTATAGACGCCGTCAGTCGGAGTGACTGCCTTTCCATTGACCGTGACTTTCGAAAGCGTGTAGCCGTCTTCGACCGCGACCGTGAAGGTGAAGGTCGAACCGTTGGTGCCGGAAGTCGCGCCCAGAGTGACGGTCGCGCCCGTGACTTCGTCCGCGGTGACGGTGGACGTTCCCGCCGTCAGAGACGTGACGTTGACCGTCTCGTCGCCGTTCTTCGTGAATTCGAGAGTTCCATTGTAGTTCTCGACGAAGCCGTTCAGAACGACGGTATCGTTCTGGCAGATATCGGCGGTAATCGATTTATCCTTAACGGAGTTGTAGACCTGAATCTTCTTGGTCGTATCGGCCGGATCGGCAATATAGAAACCGCCGTATTTATCTGCATTTTTCGTAACGACGCCCGTGACATACATTCTTTCGGAAGTATAAGTCGTCGAAGCCAGATTCAGCGTGGCTAAGCTCTTCAGAGCGGTCGAAACGCTAATCGGCTTTTCCGCCGTGCCCATTTCCGGCATGACGACACGGATTTCGAACGAAGCGGAAACATCGCCGAGCTTCGCCGTAATCGTGGCCGTGCCTTTGGCGACACCGGTGACAACGCCGTTAGCGACCGTCGCGACGGCTTCGTCGGACGAAGACCAGGCGAGCTTGGAGACATCGTAGTTGTACGGATTGGCGGAAAGCGGAGCCTTCAACGTGGAACCGACGACGACAGAAGCGGACTTGGCGCTGAATTCGAATTCGGTCGGAGCAACCAGATCCGCGACGGAGTAGAACTCCAACGGGAAGTAACCGGAATTCACCTTCCCGTCCTTGTTGAAAATCTTGCTCGCGTCATAGGCGCCGAAAGTGGAATAGTTTCCGCTGGCCGAAATGTAATATTCGGTATCCTTGACCGTCGTATGGACCGTGTTGAAGGAGCTGTCCCAGGTCCAGACGGTCTTCGCCTCTTTGTCGAGGGTGGCTTTGCCGGTGTCGGCGTTGATGTACTTGCCGTCCTTGAACTGGAGGTTGTATCCGCCATCGACCGCCTTCAAGATGACCTTGGAAGCGGAAGCATATTCAGAAACGGAAGTCAGATAGTTGTCGCTGATCGCGCCGTTCAAGAAGAGGTTCTTGTTGAGGTTGCCCTGCAGGGCGCCCGCGACATATTCGGTGTCCGCGGCGACTTCCTTGAGGGCCGGAGCGCCCGTAACCGTCATCGGAGCCTTATCGCCCTCTTCGAGGATTTCAATTACGGTGTTACCGGAATTTTCGATCGTGGATTTGAATTTCTTGAGCAGAGTAGTGATCTTGATTTTGGCGTTGACGGTCAGTTTGTCAACGTTGTCGCCTTTATAACCGTAGACTTCGAACATGGTCGCCGAATCGGATTTTTCGACCGCACCCTTGGTGTCGGAGACCCAGAAGGTTCCTTTGGCTTCGACCTTGACGATGTAACCGGTGATGATGTAGGTGTCGACCGAGCTGGCTTTGTCTGCCAAATTCTGTCCGGCGGCAATCGCTTCGGTGACCGTCGCTTTAATCGTTTTGACCGTCGGCTTTTCGCCCGTGCAGGAGACGAGGTAACCGCCGCTGGTCTCGGAGACGCCTTTAAAGGCGGTGATCTGCGCGTAGACGACCGCGGTTCCGCCGACCCAGATATCGTCGTCGGTGACGGCTTCGTTCTTTTCGCCCTTCTTGACGCGGTAGACCTCGAACTTCTCGCCGCCTTCTTTGGTCGGCTTCAGATAGAACGAGACATTGCCGTAGGAGCTAGGAGCATCGACGAAGGAATCGACGACGCCCTTGATGTAATAGGAGGAAGGAGTCGGGTTGCCGGATTCGCTGACCGCCTTGCCGACCTTGACCGCGTCCTCGTTGTCGAGCGGGTCTTCTTCGGTGCCGGCGTGGACCGTCTTGTAGATGTCGATGGCGGTACGGGCGTGGCCGACGGTGATGTCGAACGAATCGGAGAGAGTGCCCTTATAGGTGACCGTAATCTTCGAAGTTCCTTCGGCGACCGCGACGACGTACTGGCCGAGAATGGCCGCGGCATTCGTATTCGAGGAGGTGATGACTAAATCACCGGTGTGAAGCAGGTTCGGGACGTTGATGGCGATGTTCGCGGAGATCTCGAGCTTGATGTTGCTAGCGCCGACATAGAAATCGCCGAACGCTTCCTTGTTGTCGATCGAGATGCTGGTGACGGAAGCAACCTCGGACGAGACGACCGGCGTTTCGGAAGAGAACGAAGCTTCCGAGCTAAGGACGGAAGACGTATTTCCGCAGGCGGTGGCGCCCAGAGAAAGTGCAAACAGACTGAGGACGGCTAGAACAGACTTCTTTTTCATGTGATTTAACCTCCATTTTGTAACGCACATGTTTTATAGGACTATAAGACTAACAATATGTTGAGTCTTACGGGCCATATTAACGGGAAGAGCCCGGTAATACCGAAAAAAGAGAAGACGGCGGAAGACTACTGATAGAACGTCTGGTTCTGCAGAGAAAGAAGGACCTTCTCGTAGCGCTTCCTTTTCGTCACGCCCAGGACGGTCAGGACGATTCCCGCGATCAGCAGGAGCGCCCCGAGTGCGAGCAGGACGACGAAGACCCAGAACTCCGGAGCCGAATAGCTGATCCGGTTCTGGTTGTTCGCCTTGTGGGAGAGTAAGAAGAAGACGTACGACAGGACAAGAAGGATGAGGGCGATCATATTGAACGACATGCCCTGGGCGAACGCGTTCCTTCCCTTCTGGATTTCGGCGTGGGACGCGGCCGCGAGCGATTTCTTCTCTTCCTCGCTCACGTCCTTGTGGACGAGCCAGCCGCAGCGCGGGCAGACGTAGGCGACTTTCGTCTCCCCGTCCATCTGTTCGGAATATATTTCCTCGGACGCGGCCTTTTTCTCGACCTTGTGTTCGTCGATGCGTTTTCCGCAGTGGGTGCAGTACAGCATGTTCTCCGCCTCCTTATTCGACCACGCTCACGTCGCTCGAGCTGGACGCGATGATCTGGAACGAGATGTTTCCCTTCGCGGACTTGTGGTATCCGTAGATGCCACTGGAGACTCGGAACGTCTTGCCCTTGAAATCGTCGATCGAGGACCAGATTGTGCTCGAAGATGTGTCCGGCTTATAAAGGAACGGCAGATAGAGCACGTAATCGAGTCTCTGGCCGGTCGAAGCATCCGCGATATAGAGCGTTGCGAAATGGTCGTCGCTGATATATCCGCCGGTCACCTTCACGTTCGAAGTGAGGCTCACGGGGCAGTTCAGATACCAGAGATCCGACGTATCGATTTCGCTCGCGGCGAACTCGAACGTCTTCAAAGGATATTCGTCGTTATCGGCGGCCGTGAACAGAACGCGGGCGTCCGAATCGCTGGTCGCCAAACGCGCGAAGCTGACAGAGGTAATCTGGAACCCGAAGTTTTCCGAATCGAGCGCGAGTCCGCAGATTTCGATGTAGTTTCCTTTCGTCGTGAACTTGCTCGGGATCGAATTCATGCCCGTAAAGACATTGATTCCGGCGTATTCGGCGTCTTCGCCCGGAGCGAACATCTCACTTCTGCCGCCGTGTTCGGCATCGAACCGGCCTTCAAGATACAGGATGTTATTCGCAAACCCGGCGACGGTGCCCTGCAGGCGCACGCGCCTGTTGTCGTACGGGTTGGCGTAAGTCGGATCCGCAATCTGTTTCTCGACTTCCTTCTTGATGTCGAGGATAGAGGTCTCGGTGTAATCCCCGTTGTTGTAATCCGGGTCGTCCCCGCCCCACATATGGAGGCTGAGGGCTCTGGCCTGGTCGTTCGCTTCTTCGAACGTCTTCTGGAACATCGGGAACTGATCGACGCCTTTCAGCATCGAATACCCTTCCTGAACAATCCAGAGGTTCAGGCAGATAAGTTCGTTGTACGGGCAGTTTTCTTTATCGGAAATCCAGATCATCGAGACGTATCTCGAACCGGTGGAGTCAAATTCCGGTGCGGCGTACTTCGTGTTTTCGGTCGCTGGGGCCTGGACGACGATTGTCTTGGCCGCCTTTAATTTTTCTTTCGTGAAGTCCGAGGCTTTCTTGCCCCAAGGCTCGACCGAGCCGGTCGATTCCGGCGTGTCGATGCCGTAGAAACGGGCCTTGATCGCCGCCGAGGAAGTCGAGGTGACTTTCGGCGTGAAATGCGCGGTATCCCCGTCGATCGCGGTCTTCAGGGTCACTTCCCCGATGCCGTCCTTATAGAAATCGCGTCCGGTATAGTCGATGCCGAGAAGGACAGACCCGTTGTGGACGTAGTCGATCTCGCTGACTTCCGAAGAGGAGTTATCCGCGGAAACCGTTTCGGAGGAAGCCGCCGTGGACGAAAGGACTTCCGAATTCAGGACAAAAGTCGTCTGTCCGCATCCGGTCAGAAGCAGTCCGAGAGATAAAACGGCGAGTAAAAGCGATCTTTTCTTCATGAAACACATTCTCCTATTCCGACATGTCCGCCTTGACTTGGTTCACGGCGTTCTTGAAGAGCGTATCGACCGATTCGTTTCCGGTCAAAGCCGCGGTGACGACGGCGCCGACCTGGTCGCGGGCCGTGGAGGAACCCGGGAAATACGGCTGTTCGATGTAATGACCATCGATGTCGTTCTTGACGACCTTGGTATTCTTGACGATGGCCGGCTGATCCGGATCGTCAAGATAATCGAGGAAGTCGTCCGTTTCGTACGCGGAGTTGCGGACCGGGACGTAGCCCTGTTCGCTCGAGATGCATAAGTCGCCGTTCACTTCCGCGCCGGTCAGATACTTCATGAACTTCCAGGCGTAGAGCTGGCGCTGTTCGTTGATTTCCGCGGAGTAACGGACGTTGTTGAGAAGCGTCATGGTCGGACCCTGCGTGATGTAGAGAGGATTGTTGTTGGAAGCCGGAACCTTCGCGACCCCGACCGTGAACAGGTCTCCCGACGGCACCTGGTAGGACGCGCCGCCCGAGGAGCCGACGTCGAAGACGCACTGGCCGGTCGTGAAATAGTTCGACCCGTATTCGCCTTTCGAGCCCTTGGTCTCGAAATAGCCTTTGGCGTGCTGAGCGCGGAATTCCTCGACCATCGCCTTGTTCTTGGCGCTGTCGAAATCGATCTGTCCTTTTCCGTTTTCGTCCAGAGACAGATATCCGCCTCCGTTCTGATACGCCTTCGAGATGAAGAGGTTCGCGTCGTCGTCGTAGAAAGCCGGCATGACGAGCGAATTGATCGTGATGTCTTTCCCGTCGAGTCTCTTGGTGACCTTGCCGCTCATGAACTCGTCCTTGATCCAGGCGTTGAAAGCCATGTATTCGTCCCAGGTGAGATTCGAGACCCAGTGATCGATGGCGACCGGAGTCTGCACTTCCCCTTCGGTATAGACCGGGACGAGCTCGGCGAGATATTCCTTGTTGTAATAGAGGACTTCCGAAGACTTCATCAGCGGGAGGGAGTAAGTTCCCTTCTGGGTATAGGAGGAGCCTTCCTTGTAGAAAGCCTCGACGAAATCGGAAGCGTCGGCGTTCCCGATGTAGCTTTCCTTGCCGAAACCGACTTTTTCGTCGTCGATATATTTGTCCAGGTTGACGACGTAGCGCCCCGCGTTGCCGTTTTCGGCCTGCAGGTACGTGGCGACATGGTCCGGATAGGCGATGGCCATCGTCGGGATGTTCCCGGTGCCTAAGCCGGTGGAAATCTGGCGGAAGATTTCGTCGTATCCGCCGACCTGCTTGGCCGTGATGGAGATGTCGACGCCTTCGTTCTTCTTCACGAGGGCGGCGAAATTCTTGGCGTAACGGTCGATATAGTTCTCGAGCTTCTTATTGAAGGTCGTCCAGAACGTGATTTCGACCGTGTTCGAAGAAACCTGGCTCGATTCCGATTCGGTCACTTCCGAACCGTCAGAGCTATTTGCGGACGTTCCGCCCGCAGGAGAGGACGTCCCTCCGCAGGAAAAAAGTCCGCCGGAAAGGGCCAATAAAACCCCAATTTTCATCAGCTTCGAGAACTTATTCATAGAATCTTATCTTTCCTTTCCGAGCGGACAGTAAACATGAAACCGCGAGTAAAACGACTGTGGAAACCGAAATAACCTTCCGGCGATTAGGCCATGGCCTTGTTGACTTCGTTAACGGCGTTTTCGAACTTTGCGTCGACTTCGGAGTCGTACTTGGCCGGATCCTCGTTGAGGGCCCAGGTCATAAGGGAGGAAGCCTGCGAACGGGCAGCGGACGATCCCTTGAAGACCGGCGAGGTGAACAATTCATAGAAGTTCTCCGTGTTCTGCGACTTGCCGATGTAGGAGATGTTCAGAGCCTTCAGACGGTCGTAGGTCTTTTCGCTGGCGAGCGTGACGTCGCCGGCATCGAGGTAATCGTCGTTCACATAGACCGAATGGCGGACACCCATGTAGTCGGTGTTCAGAGCCCAGGCGAGGGCGTTTTCCTTCGAGGTCATGAATCTCCAGAAGAGATAGGAGGCCTTGGCGCGGTTGGCATCGGAGTGATCGAGAACCGCTAAGGACGGTCCCTGGTTGATGGCGATGTGTTCCTTGCCTTCGGCGTGCGGAATACGGGCGACACCGACGTTCATCGGGTTGGTATCGACAAAGTTGTAGGAAGCGCCGGCCGAAGACGAAACGGTGAACAGGGCGTTGTTCGTGGTGAAAAGATCCGAGGTATAGGCGTTGTTCGAACCCTTGGTCTGGATGTAGCCGTCGGCCTTGGCCTTGCTGAACGTCTTGAGCAAGGACTTCATGTTCGCGTTGTTGAACAGGATTTCGCCCTTGCCGGTCGTCATGTCGAGCTTGGTGTAGTCGTAGCCGTACTGTTCGGCAAGCGTGATGAAGAGGTTATCGTCCGAATCGTAGGTGAAGATCGTCTGGCCCGCCTTCTTGGCGTCGCCCGTGGCGAGGATCGGCTTGACGGTTTCGTTGTACTTCTTCAAGGCCGGGCAGAGATGGCCGAAGAGTTCTTCCCAGGTCAGGTCCTCGAGGTAGGCCTGCGTCAGAGGTTCGCCGTTATTGATGGCAGGGTCGACGGCGCTGAGGTTCAGACCGAGCAGGACGTCCTGGTTGTAATACATGAATTCGGTGGACTTGTCCCACGGGACCGAATAGGTGCCGCTGACCGGATATTCCTGACCTTCCTTCATGAAGGCTTCGAGGTAATCGGCCTTGTCTTCTTCGGTGAGGCCGACGGTCGAATCGTTCAGATAAGTGTCGAGATCGACGGCCTTGCCATAATCGAGATACTCGACGACGTGGTCCGGATAGCACTGGACCATATCCGGATAGTTGGCCGTGCTGAAGCCGGCGATGGTGTTGGACTCGAGGGTCGGATACGAGCCGGAGACGATTGTCGAAGTGATGGTGACGTTCGGTTCGATCTGCTTGAAGTCTTCGATGTATTTATTGAGCTGCGTCTGATAGCCCTTGCCGGTGATGGACCATAACGTGATCGAGACCGGTTCGCTAATCTGGTTCTTCAGATCGTAGTTCTTGACAGCATCCGACGCGTGGCCGCCCTGGTTGATCGAGGTTTTGGACGTGGTCTGTTCGGAAGAAACGGCTTCCGAGCTGGCGGCTTCCGAGCTGGCGGCTTCCGACGAAGCGGCGGACGAGGTCACCGCCACGCTGCTGGTGTTTCCGCAGGACGCGAGCACAGCGACGAGCGGAAGCAGGACGAATGCGACTAAATTCTTTTTCATGAATTCCCTCCTTATTGGAATCACTGTATGTCTAATTATCTCTACGATAAATTAAACCAAAATAGAAACGGCCATCTTCTCGACGATCGGTTTTCTCAGTTCAGTTCGAACAGGATATAACTTCAAAGGCACTTTATTATATACCACAATCGGGAGCGCTCCGAAAAACCCAATTTTCGGGAGCGCCCTTGAAAACGGTATCAGCACGGGCTTTTTTAAGGATTCTATCCTTTTTTAAGGATTCTATCCTTTGATGCCCGCACGGCCGACGCCGCGCATGATGTACTTTCGGAAGATGACGAATAAGAGGAACAGCGGGACCGTGACGACGACCGTCGCCGCCATCTGGTAGCCGTAGAGGACGCGGTTGAGCTCCGGATCCTGGAAGGCGCTGCCTCTAAGACCGTTGGAGATCAGCTGGTACTCGTGGTTACCGGAAGTGATGAGGTTCGGCCAGACGTAGGAGTTCCACGTACCCATGAACTTCAGGATGCAAATGGAAATCAGGGTCGGAGCCGCGAGCGGGACCATGACCTTCCAGAGGAAGGACCAGTCGGACTTGCCGTCTACCTTCGCGGCCAGGTAGAGCTCATTCGGAATCTGCTTGAAGTTCTGCCGTAACAGATAGATGTAGAAGACCGAGACGACGAACGGGACGATCATGGCCAGATACGCGTCGGTCAGGGTCTGACCTTCGCCGATCCAGCCGAAGGAGTTGACCGTGATGTAGTTCGAGATGACCATCATCTCGCCCGGGATCATCATGGTCATGAGGAAGATCCAGAACATCGCGTTCCGGCCCTTGAACTCGAGGCGGGCGAACGCGAAGGCAGCGAACACCGTGGTTAAGAGGGTCCCGATCGTGGAGAAGATTGCGACGACGACCGTGTTCTTCATGTAGGTCACGAAATCGAAGACCTGGAAGACGTAGACGTAGTTGCTCCACATGACGACGCTCGGGAAGAACGTCTGTTCAGTCGCTTCGATTTCCGCGTTGGACTTCAAGGACGTGATGATCATCCAGTAGAACGGAAAGACGACGATGAGAGCTAAGAATAAGAGAATCAGATACGTAACGAACGTCGTGATCCCGCGTCCGACTTTCTCGGCGCGCTGGATCGTGGCGACGGTCTGGCCCGATTCCTCGATGGAAAGGACAATGTGCTTCTGCAGGTTCGCGCCCTGGAAATCCGGGTACTTCTTCGCATTGACGGAATTCATATCCCTTCCCTCCCTTAATAGTGCACTCTCTTCTTGGAGACCTGCATCTGCAGAAACGTGAAGAAGAGGATGATGATGAACAGCAGCACCGCCGCGGCCGCAGCCCAGGATGTATGGTTGATGGACGCGGAGGAATTGATGATGTCGTAGATGTAGTAGACGATCGTCAACAGGTTCTTGTCCCCGACCGCCGTGCCGTTATTCGACATGGAACCCGGACCGTTGAACAGACCGACGACGGCCGTATATTCCTTGAACGCCCCGATGAACGAGGTGACGACGATGTAGAGGATCTGCGGCGACATCAGCGGGACCGTAATCTTCCAGAGCGTCTTGCTGCGGGAAGCCGCGTCGATCTTGGCCGCCTGGTAATACTGCTTGTCGATGCCCTGAAGACCGGAAAGGAAAATCAGGATCTTAAAAGGCAAGGACGACCAGATGATGTAGAGGCAGAGCGGGACCATCGCGATCCAGCGGTTCGTCTGGTAGACCCAGTTGTAATCCGTGCCGAAGATGTAGTTGATGATGCCCGTGTCGTCGAACATGACCGAGAAGACCATACCGACCGCGATCGTGTTGGTGACGTACGGCAGGAAGAAAATGATCTGCAGCGTCTTCTGGAACCACTTGATCGAGTTCAGCCACACCGAGATCAGAAGGGCCAGCAACGTCGAAATCGGGACCGTGATGAAGACGATGATGAACGTGTTCGGAATCGCGTAATTCACGAAATCCGTCTCGCGCGCCCCCGTCGACGTCGTCGTCAGGCCGAGGACGATTCCGAAGTTCTCGAAGGTGAACCCGTCGGACGTCCCCGTGTCGTACCGGTAGTTCTTCATGAAGGCGATCGCCATCGTGTTGATCAGAGGATACAAGAGGAAAATGACGACCAGGATCAGAGCCGGCGCCAGATAGAGCCAGCCCTTCCAGTTGTTCTTGCTCGCCACGTCGTCGATGCCGGTGACGCGGTAGGCTTTCTTGTTTTTGGAGGGCTTTCCGACGAGACGGACGACCGTGTTCGTCTTTTCGTCGTACCCTTCTCCGTAAGACGGGCGTTCCAAGAAGAAATCGTTTTTCACCGAACCCGCGAGCGCGGCGGCGGAAGCGTTTCCGTTCTGAACGGCCGTTTGTACCTTTTCTTCCGCCATATTAATCCAAATAAATCCTTTCCTGGGTCTCCGCATCGAAGACATAGGTCTTCTTCGGCTTGACTCCGAACTTCATCTTCCCGTGGTAAGCCGGCGAATCGTCGCCGATGATCGCCTTGAACGTCGGCTTCAACGACGAGCCGTTCTTAGCCACGATGTAGAGGTCGCGCCCGAGGACCTGGATCTGTTCGACGTCGGCGAAAAATCCTTCCGCGCTTCCTTCCTCGACGCTCACGAGTCCTTCCGGACGGATCGCGACGAAGACTTCCTGATCCTTGACTTCCTTATTCGCCTTCATGACCGGCTCGTCCCCGATAAAGACTTCACCCTTTTCGATCTTTCCTTTAAAAACGTTGATCGGCGGGTTGCCCAAGAACTGCGCGACGAACAGGTTCGCCGGAGAATTGTAGACGGTCTGCGGAGCGTCAATCTGCTGCTCCTCGCCGAGCTTCATGACGACAATCTGGTCGCAGATGGACATGGCCTCTTCCTGGTCGTGCGTGACGAAGACGGTCGTGATGCCCGTCTCCTGCTGGATGCGGCGGATTTCCTCGCGAGTCTGCAGTCTTAAACGCGCGTCGAGGTTCGAAAGAGGCTCGTCGAGAAGAAGCACCTTCGGCTTCTTGACCAAAGCGCGGGCGATAGCGACTCTCTGCTGCTGTCCGCCGGAAAGCTGGGACGGCTTGCGCTCGAGGTATTCCTCGACCTGGACGAGCTTGGCGGTCTCGTGGACGATGTCGTAGCGTTCCTCCTTGGTGAGCTTGCGGTGCGCGATCGCCTGGCTCGTCTTGGATTCGACTTCGGAAAGGTCGAGCTCGGAATTGAGTTCGGCGATGACTTTCTCCGTCTGCTCCTTCGTGGCCTTGTGGATCTCGAGGAACAGCTTCGTGTTCTTCTTGTCGAAATAGATCTTCATATCCGAGAAGGAGAGCTTGTTCTTCTTCATGATGGAACGGACCTTCTTAGAGAGGTTCTTTTCCTTGACGTTATCGATGAACAGATAATGCGACGAGAACGCGCAGGCCGTCGAAAGGGCCTTCTCGATCTCGTCCATCTTATTGGCGTGCGCGCCTAAGACGCGGGCCATCAGATCGTGCCCGGTCCTCGTCTTCATGATGGCGCAGGACTCGACGCGCCCGAAAGCGGACGCCGCCTTCCTCACCGCGGCGATCGAACCGTCGATCTGATCCGGTTTAAAGGACTTGTCGAACGTTCCGGAGAACGTGATGTCCATCGTCTCTTCCTCGGTGATCTTGTTGATTGTGGCGCGGAAGTTCGTGTCGAACTTCGCTTCCGATGTCTGGACTTTCTCGACACTCAGCGTATCCGGAACGATGATCTTACTGAAATTCTCCTCGAAGAGCTTCTCGACCGATTCGGACGTGTTCTTCAGAAGGATCTTCATCGATAAGGCCGAGGAGTTCAAAGACGAGGAAATCTCAATCGGTTTGTTCCATAAGAACGACTTCAGGCCGATCTTCGAAGCGAGCTTCTTAACGGATTCCTCGATGCCCTTGACGTCGTCATCCTTCTTCATGGTGTACGTCACGTTCAGCGTGAAATCGAAAAACGTGACCAGAGGGACTTCGACCTTGAGGTTGGTCAGAGGGAACTCGATGTTCTTATAGATCGTCATGTGCGGATAGAGGGCGTAGTTCTGGAAGACGAGCCCGATTCCTCTTTTTTCCGGGGAGAGGTTCGTCACTTCCTGGTCGCCGAACCAGACTTCGCCGGAAGTCGGTTTGAGCAGGCCGGAAATCATGTACAGCGTCGTCGACTTTCCGCAGCCGGACGGGCCGAGAAGGCCGACGAGCTTTCCGTCGGGGACCGTGAAATCGAGGTCCTTGACCGCGATCGTGTCCTGGATGTGCTTCTTGGGATCCCCCGGGAAGATTTTCGTTAAGTTCTTGATACGGATTTCCATAATGTTCGAGTTCCTCTTTTCTTGTTAGGCGGCTTTCTTCGGCGTCTTCTCTTCTTCCTTCTTCTCGTCCTCGCGCTTCTCGAGCTCGTTCAGATTGACCGTTCCGTCATCGTTGGCGAGTTCGTTCAGATGCAGCTTTTCGGTCTTGCGGCGTTCCGAACGGATCTTGAAGGCCGAGATGCTCCACTTGATGAGATAACCGATGGAAAGGATGGAAGCCAAAGCGAAGATGATGACGTATTTGTCGACCGGGTTCTGCACGACGGTCGAGTTGTTGAAATTCCCGAAGCGGATGACGATCGAAGTGATTTCCATCGCCAGGGATTCGACGACGATTAAGAAGATTCCGGCCTGTTTCAGGAACTGCTTCGTGTCGACGCGGAGGAACTCGTCGTTCTTGTAGCGGTTCTTCCTATAGAAGTAGAGTCCCGTCCCGAGTCCGGCGAAGATGACGCCGGTAAGGAGGGCGGCCACCCACATTACCAGGACGTAGGACGTCTTGGCGACGGACGCTTTCTGCGGGTTGGTCTCAATCATGCCGAAGGAATAGGTCTTCGTCCCTTTTCTCGCGGAAGCCGACTTGCCGGTTTCGAGGACATAGAATTCGAGACGGACCGTGACGTTGTCGATCCAGATGTCCGAGATGTCCCCCAAATTGAGCTTCCCGGTGAAGTAGGACGACTGCCTGTCCGCCATGAAGACGAGTTCCCCGCCGTTCGGGTCGAGCGTGATCCAGCTCGTGCCGTTGCCGGTCTCGTACTGGACTGGGAATTTCGCCGAGGTCCCGTCGTTGAAGCGGATTTCGTAGTAGGAAGTGTTGAACGAGTGGAAACGGTAACGGATTCCGTCGATGCCGGCGGCGACATCCCGGCTGAAATCTTCGTAATCGACAGGATCGATTGCGTTCTTCAGCGTCTCGGACGCCCCGTCCATCGTGTACCGGCAGCGGAAGGCGATTTTGTCCTCGAACGTCGAGATTTCCTTGAGCGAAATCTGCATGATGTCGTTAAAGGAAGTCGTCGAGTCGAAGCGGACGCGCGGGCCGGAGAGATAATACTTTTCGGCGGTGTCCGGAACCCACAGTTTCGAATCCGGATCCTGTACGGCCTTGAAGATGTTGGTCGCGTAGACCGATTCCGGGTCGATGGTGTCGTCCGGGCTGTCGAGGAGGATGTTGAGCGAGCTGCTGAAATACTGCTGGCCGTTCACGTCGTTCCCGATCTTGCTCCCGATTGCGTCGTAGAGAGCGTTAGAGGATTTCTTGGTCTGGACCGTATGTTCCTCGACCTTTTTTCCGTCGGCCTTGGTGACCGTGTAATAGAACGTCAGCGGCAGATTGAGTTCGCCTTCACCGTAATAACCGAGGATGTACTGGTTCGAAGCGGACTCGTCCATGGAAATGGTGAATTCGTAACGCTGGGAGATGGTCGTCTTGGTCGAGGAGTTCAGTAACAGACGGACGGAGTCCTTCCCTTTCAGTTCCGTCCCGCCGTAATCGTCCATGTACTTCATGCGGACAGGCGTACCCGCCGGAGCAGACGTTTCCTTTGCCGGAGCGGAAGAAACGCTTCCGACAGACGCAAAAGCGAAAGCGGCGATCGCGAATCCTCCGAACAGACAGGTCATGGGCCGAAAGTGCAAATGTTTCATAACGCGGTGTGAAGGCGTCTCTCCCCACCAAAAAAGAAGAAACACCATTCCCTTTCGATTGTAATTATAGTGGGATTCCCCTATCAATACAAATCTATTTTCTCCCCTGGGGGACGGGAAATCTTTTCTTTTTCAGAGCGGAAAAAAACTTAGGAATCGAGCCGATTCAGCGAAACGAACGAACGCGCGGACTCCTGATTCTTCTCGCTTTCCTGCAAGGCTTCGGCCAAGGAGGAATAAATCCGGTTCTGTTCGGTCGAAACCTCCCGTATTCCGAGCATGTAACAGGCGAAATCCTGTTTCTTTTTGGAGAACGCCATCAAGGAGAACGAAACAATCAGCGGGACACCGAGCGTAAATAAGGATAATAGGAGGACCGCCCAATTCCAGATGGCTTCTTCGGCGAGCCATTTTCCCGTCGAAACGTTTAAAAACGTGTTCTCGTCGATTTGTCCGATGCGAAAGAGGAACTTCCCCACGGTCTTTCTACCCCTTTTAAAAAAGAGCGGAGGAACAAGGAAGGTCAATAAGGAAGAAGCGAGGAAAGCAGAAGGAATCATACCGAACAGCAGGACGAAGGAAAGGTAGCGCTGGGCGTAAAAGACGTCCTGAAAATAGACGATCACGGTAGGTTCGAGCTTCTCCTCGAGGAACGGGAGATAGACGTCCTCGGCCACGTCGATGTCCTTGACCCGGCACTCCGGGTTCGCGACGACCTCCCCGTCCTGCTTGATGAAATACGGCTTGTTCAGATACGCGAACTTGTCCTGAAGGCGGTACGAGTCGTAGAGATAGCAGGCGTTCTGATAGTTCTTTTCGCCGGAATGTTCCTTTACGTATTCGAGATAAAAGGAAATTCCGTCCTCGAGCTTCTTCCTTTCGTCCGTCCCGGTCAGGGATTGATCCGACGACACGCTTTCGCGCAACGTCCGCACCGTCCCGTCCTCTTTTTTGAGATAGAGCCCGGACGCGGTCTCTCTCTCCGCGATGACGTCCTGCTCGGCTTTATACGGGGCGATGTTCCCGACAATGCTCCGTTCCAAGGAAAAAAGGGCAAGGAACAGCAGAGCCAGAATCAGGAAGTCCGCCGCGTAGGCCAGGACCCTCTTATAAAAGGACGCCGGGCGGTAAACGACCCGGATTTCCCCGGCGGATTCTTTCTTTTCTTCCCCGTTCATAAGTGTCCCCCCTGTAAAGAAAGGGCCTTCTCCAGATCCTCGGTCCTCACGAGCGCAGTCAAGGAGACCTTGTCCTTCAATGTCTGGTGATACGAAGTGAACAGGGCGAATCCTCCCGAGACCGCGTCGAAAAGAAGACCTAAAAGAGACAGGGCGAACAGATACGGCAACCCGAACAGGGCCGTGAACATCACGTCCGCCATCGGAAGGAACATCAGATACGGAAGATCGAAGACGAAATCCGTTAAGCCCAGCAACACCGCGTTCGCCTTGGGAACCGGTTTTAACGAAGAGACGCCGATCCGATCTTCCCGTAAGAAGATCATCCCGGGCGTCCTGCCCCGCCGGTTTAACAGAGGAACCAGTACGGACGTAACGAAGACCGAAAAGAAATAGACCGCAAAAGCCGTGATCGAGACGTTCGTCCAGCGTTCCGTGCGAATCTGATCCGCGAGGTTTCTGTTCTCCTGGTACGCCGAGAGTTCCGTCCCGTTCTCGTAATCGTAACGCTCGATCTGATAGATCACGTCTCCGTAGAGGCTCAAGAACACGGACGTCACGAGCGTATGGTAATCTTCCTGCCCTTTCGCGCTGAGGGAGTTCCCTTCTTGGGAAAGAGGGAGGAATTCCTCCTGGTACTCTTCCTTCAAGACGGGAATCCCGTCCCCGTCGGTGTCCGAAGTGAAAAAGGAAGTGTCCTTGTCTTTTTCCTTATATTCTTCGGTCAATTGATCCTGATCGTTCCGTTCGCGGACCCAGTACATATAGACCGGGTTCTTTTCTTTAGGGACATCCAAGGAAGAAAGATGGGATAAGACGAACTGTTTCCCCGTGTATTCGATGTCCTTGTCGAAATCGTAATCCTTCTCTTCCCCTCCGTAATATAAAAGGGAATGCGCGTAGAGGACGTCGAGGACGGAACGGGACGCTTCCTGTTCTCTTTTGACGCTCGCGTCGTACCCCGTGATCCTCTGCATGGAAGGGAAAGCGACAATCGCGAATAGGAAGACGCCCAGGATGAAGGACGTGAAGAAATCCGCCAGACCCGAAAGCATCCTCTTTCCCGCCCCGAGCGGGGAAAGATCGAAATAGACGGTCTTCTTTTCTTCCTGCTCTTCCATCTAGATTTCCTTCAGGACTTCGCCGATCTCCTCATATTCGTCGATCCAGAGGATCAGCAGGTCGAATGTGAAGAAATACAGGGTGATGTACTTGTAGACCTGCTCGGAATATCCTTTTTCCTTCTTGAGGAAGATGAAATTGAACTTCAGATAGTTCTTTGCGAGGCTTAAGATCCTCTTCATATCCGGATCGGTCAGAGAGATTCCGATGAAGAGGCAGGTGTTGAACTTGAAATCGTGGAGCTGCTTGGCGATGTTCCAGGAATACGGGTTGTTGTAGAGGTAATAGTAGTCCGATTCGTTGAAGATCAGAGAATCCGTGAATTTTCTCTCCCCGTTCTTCTTATACGGAAGGAGCCCGTGCACGTGGTAGATGTCCGAGACCGAATCCTTCGTCACGAAGGAATTCTCGTCGTAGATGGTGCAGTAACGGAGGTTCCTTTTCTTCATCAGGTACTCGAGGTTCGTGTCGTAGTTGTACGTGATGACGGTCGTCCCCGGGTGCGAGGAAAGATAGTCGACGCAGCGGTACAGCGTCGAGTCCGGATCGTTGAAGGACTTCGCTTCCTTGAACTCGTAGAGCTCGTGGCTCAGGGTCTTGTACATGTCGAACCCGCTCGTCTTGATGACCATCGAGTTCGTGAACAGTTCCTGCCCGACGTAGTGGCGCACTTCCTCGCTCGTCTTGGCGTTCCCGTTGTAGAACTCGGTCGAAAGAGCCGCCAAAAGCCCCTTCCAGTCCTGGGCGCCGTAATCCGCGTTGATTCCCGCCCCCATCACGAGGTCGGAATGCAGCTTCGAATTGAATAAACGCATCAGCCACAATAGGAACGTCGGAGCGGATTTATTTTTGGAATTTAAGGACGAGAATTCCGTTCCGGCAATCAGATCCGAGACGAAATCCCCTTTCTTATCGAAATCGAAGGAGGAGAAATCGCTCTGTTTCCCTTCGATGTAGCCCTTGGCGAAGAAGCCCTGCCCGTCGTAATAGACGTTTAAGGACGCTTCCGGAGAATAGAGGTCTTCCCGGTTGTCGTAGATGTTCTCCATATAGACGAAATTGACGTTCCCCATCACGTCGACCTTGACGTAGTTCAGGCCGAAGTTGGAATCGTAGATGTGGACGACGTACTTGTGGTAATGGTCGTGCTGGGAATGGACGATCACTTTGAAATTGCAGGTCGGATCGAAGTGGAACCCAAAGGAACGCAGCGTGATTGCGTCGAAAGGGACGTCGGCCTGGTGGTAGAGGAAAAACAGAATCAGCAGACACTTTTTCTGATAGAGGTAATTCTCTCTTTCCCGATGGTTCATAAAGGCTTCTTTCTCCTCGCAAGACGGACTATCAATACTATAAGGCATCGTCCGCGGATTTGTCACTTTGACCGCGGAAGAATCCGGAGGAAATCCCGTCCGGAAAAGCACAAACCCTCCCATTTCAAATTGACAAAGGAAATCTTTTAAAGGATAATAACAAAGCGGAAGAAACATCCGTTTTTCTTTCTGGAGCAATACCCAAGTGGTCAAGGGGACGGTTTGCTAAACCGTTAGATGGGGAAACCCATGCGAGAGTTCAAACCTCTCTTGCTCCGCCAGTTCACATGTATCCGAACACTATCGATTCGGTTAAACGAGCGGTTTGCCGATAGGCAACAAGAAAAGAGGCTGTCAAATGACACAAGGGTCAGGCGGCCTCTTTTTGCTTGAAGGAATGGAACACCAGCTCTTTCCCACGAGGAAAGACCTGCCCCCTCTCAAGTCAGAGGAGGATACAAGGGGCAACGAAAAACAAAAAATGTCAGATAGGACAATCCTTGAATCGGAATCAAGAGGATTTCTTTCCTTCCGTATCTTGGAAGGGAAAAGCGATCGTAAAGGTAGAACCATAGCCAGGGCGGGAAGTCAGGAAGAGCTTTGCCCGGTATTTGAGGCAGATGTGTTTGACGATGGAAAGCCCTAATCCGGTGCCTCCGTTTTCCCGACTCCGGGATTTATCGACACGATAGAAACGCTCGAAGATGCGTGCCTGGTCCTTTTCGGGAATGCCCTGCCCATCATCTTCGACCGAGAGCGTCTTCCCCTCCATCTTCACTTGGACATGACCGCCTTTGATGTTGTAGAGAATACCATTCTCAACGAGGTTCTTAATCAAGGAATAGGCATCCGCATGGGTGAGTGGTTCCTCCATCTCGCCTTCGCATTTCAGGGTGACAGAACGGCTATCGGCCAAGGGCTGAAGTTCCTTGAAGATTTCGTCTGCGACCGTTGCGAGATTGAGAAGCGGCAGCTCATTTTCGGCTTCTTCGCCTTCGAGTTTGGAGATACGGAGCATATCCGTCAGAACCGAGAGCATCCGGTCCGTCTCTTTTTCGACTTTGGCCGAATAGGTCTTGATCAGCGGGTCTTCGCTTCTAAGACCGATCAGTTCGTTGAATCCTTTGATTGCGGTCAAAGGGGTCTTGAGTTCGTGGCTGGAGGCATCGAAGAACTCCTGTCTTTCCTGTTCGCCGTTGACCTGAGAGGTGATATCGGTGAGAACTAACAGGGAGAGCTTCTCGTTCTCGCTGACACGGACGAGATAAGGAGTATCGTGAAGAGTGATACGCTCGGGTTTTTCCTCAAAAGTCTTCTTGATCTCTTCCGGAAGATATCGGTTCCCGCTGGGGAAGAACGAATTGAATTTCTTGTTGGAGAAGAGAATTTCATTCTCCTTGTTGATGGCGACGATGGCATCGGTTCCGGAATCGAGAACGAGTTGCAGAGTGCTGCTCTCTTCTTTCAGCTGGGCCATGGTCTTCACCAAAGAGGAAGAGACCTCGTTGATGTTATCGG
>Ga0256406_1001236_pt1 | contig 42229 bp, 30 predicted proteins | sample RumenRJG_03DNA_FD_185986 | JGI IMG/M metagenome (GOLD analysis project Ga0256406, IMG submission 185986) | Bovine rumen microbial communities from Lethbridge, Alberta, Canada - RJG_03 | ecosystem: Host-associated > Mammals > Digestive system > Stomach > Rumen | place: Canada: Alberta | collected... | reverse complement strand
TGCTATTATTGTAAAAGTTAGGTTATGAGAACTAATATTAGCGATAACCAAGCTAAAAAATACTAGTTCACAATACCAGCAAATAGGGATGGGATAGCCCGAATTAACGCCTGCGGACATGGTGTAAGACACGAAAACTTAAGAAATATTTTTTACTGAAGTCTAGCGCTACCGTGGTTGATTCAGGAAGCTACGACCCTCGTGGTCGTAGCAGTTCACGAGCGATGTAAGCACTTGTTAACATTAGCTTGATAACTAAAATACTAACTGCTTACAACAGTTCACATGTTGTCAGTGTAATCAAACTGCTAACAATCATTGCTAACAAATGCATACAATTTATACAACATTACTTACTAGTGGTGGTTGTGGCAGTCATATTCTGATAAGCCTTACTTAAGCAATCAACACGACCATTAGAATCCAACGGGTACTTAATCAACTCCAAATGCTCATTAAATAACCTATCATCAATAAGAGCATCCCAAGCTGAACCATTCTTAGTATTATACTTAGTATAAGCATTATTCACAATACATTCATCAACCAACTTATCATTATACTCATAAGCTGATTTAAGAATGCTAGGCATACTATCATTCAAATCTGATAATGAACGAGTCCTACGCCCCATCATTAACCTTATGAATGCTTCATCATCAACATCATCAAGAACACCCCAAGCTACATCATCAGGTAAACCATTCTCACTAATGTGAGCACTAATGTTCATGCTTGCATATTTATCATATGCGTGCAATTTATCAACAACTAATTGCAATGAGCCAGCAGGGTCATCAGTCAATGCAATCATTATACGCTTACCAGATGCACGCAATCTTGCACGCATAGATGATGACAAATCATTTGGGACTGGGAAAGTATGCCAACTAAGAGTAGGACTTAAATTATAACCAACGCTACGCATTTTACCACCAACTAAATTCAACCACTCATAATACATGGCTGATTGTATCAATGAGTATTGCATCATATCACTGCTATTAATTAAATAAGCACTATTTCTGCATACTGCTTTATTAGAATCAAAATAATCACCCATTACATGATGGTATTTAGTGCTGAAAGTTTTTGGTATAGCTAAAAATAACCCAGTAGGATTAATGAATGGTTCAGTAAGCCAGGGTGTATCTTTCAATTTAGCAGCATGGCTCGACTTACTAGTTTGATTGCACCTATATTTTCTGCATGCTTCAACATGCTTGCTTATAAATGGACTATTATCCCGGTCTAATTGAGTTGAATCTTTCAACCATAAGAAATACTGAGAATTTGAACCAGTTAATAACCACTGACTATTAATACATTTAACTATGAACTCAGGATGATTCTTAATAACAGTATCATTTAATGCTTCATTAAGTTCATCATCAGTAATAGTTAGAGTACCATTATCATTAGCTTCAAATCCTTTTATGGCTTTTATAATATTATTACTTATCGGATCTGTTGATTTAACAACTCGTAAATTGTTATTACTTCTTAGATAAGAATCAATAGCATTTACATTAGTATATGATTTATTTAATGCATCATATATTCTGCAATTCTTAATCTTACCAGTATTCACACCATTAACCCATGAGGTAACAACAACATCAACTAGAGCTTTAGAAGTATCAAAATTGTTAGATGAATCATTCCAGCTGAATTTAGTTCGTGCAAACTGCATATGAACATTATGCTTATCAATTAATGGTTGAATTACCTTCATAGCAGATTGACCCATCACCAAACCCGCAGTGGTAATAAGAGTGAAAGAGGCATCTGAAGCTGGTTTAATATAATCAGCTGATTTATACAGCCATGCCGCGCAATAATCAGTAAAACCTTGATAATCATCACCCATTAAATCAACTAACTCACTAGTCTGCTCATCAGAACGATTCACTGCTGATACGAATGGTGGATTACCAATAACCATTACATCCTGCACTGGTTTAACAGCAATATAATCAACCATCACATTACCATGTGATTCATCTGCTAACATGCTGCCAACCTGTGGTAAATGATTATGATTACCATCATAATCATCCGTATAAGATTCAAAAGAAATAGTATTATTATACTGGCGCTTCTTAATCCAAATATACTTGCTGGCATGTGCTGGCATTATATCATTCCAATCCATTCGCAGCGAGTTATCCTTAACAATGCGATTCCTAATGAAACCATCAGACTTAGCCCAATCAGCATAATAATCAACCTTTACTGGTGCATCACCGGGTTTAGTATTAGCTAAATCCTTCAAAGCAATCAACCTAGCAATATGCATTGAAATGCGAGCAACATTAACACCAGTCTCTTCAATTTCAATGCCACCGAATGAATCAGTGCTAACAAGAATGTCATCCTGTGTAATCTGGCACCCCAGTTTAGCTAATCTCTTAAGCAGTAGGTTCTCAAGATGGCGCAGTGATTGATAACTCTCAGTAAGAAAATTACCTGAACCACACGCCGGGTCAAAAAGTCTGATTGATGCTAATTCAGCATGAACCTGTTGTATTTTCTCAATCTGCTCTCTGATTGTTGGGTTAGCATTAACATCAATACTAATGGTATTACCATTTTCATCAACTTGTGTGCTGTTAATAGTGTGTGTTTTACTGTAAATCGTTGACTTAGGGTTAATCACATTAGATACTTTAGCTTGCAAGTCATCAAGGAATAATGGGTCTATGACACTGTGAATGTACTGTTTTGCGGTCCAGTGTATGCCACCTTGCTTACGGGTTAAGCCGCTGCTTGTTGATACTTTAATATGAGTATTACTAGTATCATCAAGTATTTTCACATCATTAAGCAAGTCTTCCTGCATTGAACCGAATAATGCTGCATCAATATTCTGCCAATTATAATCAATATAAGATTGCTTTATCTTCTGAAAAACCTCAACAGGTATCGGTGGGACATTAATAACAGTATTATTAGTAGCATCATTTATAAATGGATCACCACAAATGGGCTTAAAATAATAACCACTGCCTGCCACAGCACCAATGAACTGCTCAAAAACCATACTATCAAGATGTGAACGGCTCTCATTATCAGCACCAAGCCATGTGAATAATCTCTTGAAAGCATTCTCAGGCTTAGCATTATTATTAGTTATTGAGTTTTCTGTATTAGAAAGCCACTTCTCAAATTCACTATCATCAGGATTATCTGACTCAGAGAGAATACCGCTGCGACCCATAAACATTAATAGAACGATAGCATTAATAAACTCATTGTAAGCATTAATGTCAGCATTATTAATGCTAGTCTGATTAAGCTTGCTTTTAACAATATAATTCAGGATTTCATCCCTGATTGATACCATTGCCTCAGCTATTTGCTTCGAGGTAATCTCAGCATCTGGTACATCCTTACCACTCAGTATCCTACGAAGCATTGCAGCATTATCATCATTACGAATGTCAAGTGGTTTAGGCATCTCATCATTATTTTTTCTTGATGATGGGTCATTATCATTATCACCATCAAAAGTGAAGATGAAATTAGGGATATAAGCATCAATATTCTTATTAGTCTTAAATTCCTTGCTCTTAATAAGACCCCGTGGGCCATTACTCATATCATACACTCTGATAGTATGAAAATTCATTGTAATAATGTATTTAGGATTGCAGCCATTATTCTTAACATATAAATCATAGTAATCCCATACTTGCTGCAATGGTGTTACCATTCTGTTAGTGTTATCAAATGAGCTGCGATGCTCAGGTTTATCAAGGTCAACATCAGAACCCTTGTTTTCAATTAGGACTGGGTTCTTCGGGTCTATCTTGATTATAACATCAGATTCTTTACTAGATGATTTACCATTCTTAGAAGCATAAGCAACATTGTCTCTGAATATAATATTATCTGTATCAATATTGATATCCAGTGCTTTTAGTAGGTCGCGCCACCATTGAATGTCATGCTGTTTCTCTTTAAGTAGGTTATCCTTAAGTTTTGGCTCGTATGAGTCAACGAATGCTTTCATGTTCCAGTTGATAATGCCAATTGACATGTTTTAATCAGCTCCTTATTCTTAAGCTACGCATTATGTTTGATTACTTATATCAGTTTCTTAATATTCTGTATTCAATGTTAGCATATTGTAAATTGTAATGCCAAGTAATCAGTCAAAATTATTCATAATCAATTATTTTTTAAGTGCAATGCATGTATACATCAATGCATACATAATGCATATTGCTTAATAATATGATGGCAGTTCACTATATTAGTAATGTTATAACCTTGCTAGCATGTATTAATGCACACAATATTGCAAACAATAATGTTCACGGGTTTTATGAATATGAATTAGTAGTGAATTAAGTAAGTAGTTGGATTAATATTATGAATGAATTGTGTATTAGTATGTTAAAGGCTTGTAAACGCTGATATCAAAATCTAGAGCGATTTATCCTATTTTATGAGTAGTCTCATAAATGCGATTTTTACCAATTTTCAAGAAATCAGTCATCCAGTAGCCCTGATAAATCAACCTTACTGGATGGCATCGATTCTGAGCAAAATTTGTATCTGGTAAAAATCATATAATTAAACCATGTCCTACACTAAAATTACTTATCTTGTTAAGTTTGATTGCAAATTGTTAACAATGAATTGCATATGCGAATGTGACTTATGGCTTACCATTTAGTAGTGAGTTTCTTACTAACCACATGCAGATGGTTGTTAATATGTGTAAGCAATAGTGCATTAATAATTGGTAATTATGAGAATATGCGAATGCAGCTTACAGCTTACAGCTAGTTATAGTGGTTGTTAAGTTTTTACTTATACCAACATGTGGTTGTTAACATGTGTAAGCAATCGTGCTCATTGATTTATATAAATGCGAATCCTTTTACTTTTATATAAATTATTGATTATTTTAGTAATAAACTGATAATACGATATAATTGACTGCATGACAGATGAAATCATCAATGACATAAGAAAAGAAGACCCATCTTCTATCATACTAAAAACTGACAGAGGGCTTAAAAAACTAATCATAGTAGAATCCAGAACAAAAGCAAAAGAAATCATGCACTTTCTCAATGCTAACTGGAACGCACTGCCAACAAATGGATACATTAAAGACATAATCCAACCAAAGAATGTCCCAGCTGATAAAAAAGCTGATTATGGCAGGTATGGCATAGATGTAAACAGCATGAATGAAATGCTATCATTCGTACCTGGTGGCATGAAAACACTCACTGCCATCAGGAATGAAATAAACACTGGTAAGTATGACACACTAGTATGCGCTGGTGACCCAGACCGTGCTGGCAGTGGTATCAGTGCCCAGGTTGCAACCGCGTTGTATAAGGATTGTCAGAAGCATAATGTTCACATGGTGCGAGCATGCTGGCATGAGATAACCCGTAAAGCAATTATCAACGGGTTAACCAATGCAATTGAACTCAGGGATGATAGCAATGCAGTCAATGCTGACAGGGCTAGGGCAGTGTTTGATAGGCTGTTTGGTTATTCAGTATCACCATTATTATGGAAAGCCGTTGCAGCTGGCACTAGTGGTGGCAGGGCGCAATCACCAGCATTACGATTGATAGTTGATAGAGAGCGTAAGAGAATGAATTTCACATCAGCATCTTATTACAGTATAGATGGTGAATTCAAATCAAATAATGAGAAATACAAGGCTACACTCATTAGTATTAACAATAAGAAAATAGCAACCAGCTCATCCTTCAATGATGATGGCACTTGTAAGGATGGTTATCTAATCCTAGATAAGAAAACAGCTGATAATCACATGCAGTCAATGCAGTCAGATGCATGGCATATTGCTGACATTACTGAGAAAGCCTATCGTAAGCGCCCACCAGCACCATATAAGACATCAACATTCCAACAGGATATAGGTAATAAGCTAGGGATTGGTTCTAAGCAAGTCATGTCAATAGCACAGAAACTATTTGAGAATGGCATTATAACATATATTAGAACTAACAGTTCAGGATTATCAACCGAGGGTGCAATGATAGCTCATAAACTAGCTATCAAGGATTATGGTAAGCAGAATGTCCAAGCAAACCTGCAATATGTAGCTGATGCCAGTGCTGGCAGTTCACTTGATGGTCATGAAGCCATTAGACCTGCTACTGATGATACTACGCAGTCTTTTAGAACACCTGCTCAGTTGAAAGCCAGGTTGGATAAGATTGATAAGAATGCATTCAAAGTGTATGACATGATATACAGGCGTACATTAGCTTCTCAGATGAATGATGCTGTTGGTAGGACTATAACCATTAGTCTTGAGAATAATGGTAGTAATGGTTCTACTAATAAGTATGTTATGAATTGCGTTGGGACTATTATGACTGACCTTGGTTGGATTATGGCTATGAGTGATGGTGAGCGTGCTAATAAAGTCCCGCATGTCAGTAAGGGTGATGAAGCTGATGTTGTTAGCATGAGTGCATGTGAGCATCATACTACACCACCAGCGAGGTTCACTGAACCGCAGTTAGTGGCTAAACTTGAAGAGCTTGGTATTGGTCGCCCTGCTACTTATGCTCAGATAGTGTCTGTGAACCAGGAGCGTGGTTATGTTAACAAGAAGAATAAAGCATTGTACCCAACCTGGAGGGGTATGCAGGTAGCTCAGATTCTGGAGGCTAAATTACCTGCTTTTGTTGATTATGCTTACACTGCTAACATGGAGACATGCTTGGATGACATTAACACTGGTAAGCTACAGCGTGTTGATTTTCTTCATAGTGCTTGGAGTGAGATTGATAAGAAAGTGAATGGGTTGGCTGCTAATCTTGATTTTAATGAGATAAACAGGCTGTCTACTATTGATTTGAATAATGGTTATCAGGTGCGTTGTTCTAAGAATGGTTATTGGCTTGAGAATAAGAATGGCACGCCTGATGAGAATGGTTATCTGCCTAGTGTTCCATTGGATGGTGATGAGTTATATGATGGCATGAGTGTTAGCAGGTGTAAGCAGTTGTTTGATAGTAAGCCTGATGTTTTCCAGCCTCGTAAACTTGGTGTGCTTACTGATGGTGCTTATAAGGGTTATGAAGTGTGGTTGAAGTCTGGTAAGTATGGTGAGTATGCTCAGGCTTTGAAGTTGAATGCTAGGACTGGTGAGCCTGTTAAGACTGTGAAGCCTGTTAATATGCCTATTCCAGAGGGTTTTGATGTTGTCAATGCTGGCATTGCTGACATTGCACCATTGTTTATGAGTGTGAAACTGCCTAGGAGGTGGCCTGATGGTTATTTTGTTGGCATTGGTAAGAAGGGTGGTTATATTGGGTTCTCTAAAGGTAAGACTAAGAGGGCTAAGGCTGTTTTTGTTAGCATGCCAGCAGAGTATGATGCTCATACTATAACTCATGATGATGCTGTTAGTGTGTTCAATGCAGCCATTGCTAGCAAGTCTAGTGGTAAGTCAAGTAGTGACTCACATAAAGCAGGTAGTAAACCTGGTGCTAGTAATAATGTTAAATCATCATCTATATCAGGTAGTAAAACTAGTAAGTGATGATTATCATATAAGTTAAAGATATGAAGCCAGTAGGATAAATAGGATTTATGCCTAATTCTACTGGCTTCAATTTTTATGCTTATTCACATTGTTCACCTTGTTTACAAATTGTGTGCAATTCTTGTTAGCAATTTTCATTGTTGCATTGGTTTAGAGTGATAGTTTGTAGTGAAGTAATTTTACCAAGATAATTCGTTAGCAAGCATTGTAATCAATGATTAGCAGTGTTGGTGATTGTTAAGAACATTTTTATGAGTCAGCATAAGTTATCCTGTTTTAGCAGTGCTGGTGATTGTGTTTTACAGTCAGCCTTGGTTATCTTGCTTTATAAGTGTTATCAATGCTTTCATTGTTTTCATTAATTTCTTTTTTTTGAAAATAAAAAATTAAAATTAAATTATTGTTAGCATTTGTAAGCATTATATATTAGGTAAATTGTTTTTATCATGCTGGTTAGTTATTTTAGTTGGTTATCCATGAGTAGTACTTGTTGATTTAATGCGTGTTTTACTTGCTTATAATGCTAAAACTGGTTTTGAAATTGTGCTGTGTGTTTTTTTGATTTTTTACATATGTATGCATTCACATGTATGCATTAGTGAACACTGCAATTGCAATTGTATACAGGTTAGCAATGGTTTATTTTGTGTAGGTTTTGTGGTGATATGTGTGTTAATTGGATTGGTTTTTGGTTAGTGCGTGTTTTTATGATATTATAGTTAATGATGGCGGTGATTCTGAATTACAATGCCGTAATTTTATGAATTTAATTCAGTAAGTGCAGGATGGCACATGAGTTAACGGATTGCGGGATCATCACCATCACATTCATAATCGAAGCTTATGCCTACAAGTTATTAAAATTCTAAAATTAGCTTGTAGGCATAAGCTTTTTTACAACAATAACTATTCACTATCACTATTAGTAAGGTGAAAACATTATCAAAATTTACTTAATGCCAGTGAAATTTGATAATTTTATTAGTGTTAATACTAATACAATTATATGGCAGTTCACTTTAATCACAATGCTGCTGATGAAGCCATGTGAAAGCATTGAGTTCATTTTATTTAATTACAATTTCAAAATGCAGCTAACCTAAATTCACTTGTTTGGTAATATACTCATATTCTCTTGCATTAATGCTAACATTATGCTAACATGCTAATCAGAACAACATAATAGGGTTCTAGATAAGTAAGTTCTAGATGCTCTCTAATTACGATGTAGGAAGGAATTCTGATTGACTGATTTAAGCACTACTACTGACCGCCCATTGCTTATCGGTGTAAGCGCCCGCGCTTTATTTGACATGGATACTGAGACTAAAATCATTAATGCTAATGGTGGTGGTCTAACTGAATACAGGGCTTACCAAAAAGCTCACCGTGATGATACTCTGAAACCCGGTACAGCTTATGGGTTTGTTAAAAGAATGCTCGCATTGAATGCACTTGATAACAATCAACCACCACTGGTTGAATTCGCTATTGTCAGTCATATGGACCCTGATACGAGTGTCAGAGTGATGAAATCACTTGAACCACTTAAATTGTATCCCGGTGTAGGCATGGGTGCATTCACATCGGGTGCATCACTCACACCGTATTTGAAAGAGTATGGTATCAGACTATACCTATCTAAGGAAGAGAATAGTGTGCGTGAAGCTGTTGATGCTGGTCTGCCTGCTGGTTGTATTATGACTGATAGTCCTATTATTGATGACACTGATAGCAATGCTGATAATGGTGAAATCAGGATTGCATTTGATTTTGATGGCATACTTGCTAGTGATGATAGTGAGAAACTATTCCAATCAGGTGGTTTGGAGGCTTTTAATCAGAATGAGCTTGATAATGCTGATGTTCCAATGCAACCGGGACCATTAGTCCCATTCTTGCGTTCACTATCTGTTATTCAGCATGCTGAGGATGCTTATAAGCATGAGCACCCTGAGTATCATAAGAGATTGCGTATTGCTATTATTACAGCGCGTAATGCTGTTGCTGGTGTGAGAGTAATGTCAACATTGGATGCATGGAATATTACTGTCGATGAAGCATTGTATATGAATGGTCATAATAAGAACGCGGCTTTAGCTGCTTTTAAACCGCATATGTTCTTTGATGATTCACCTAAGCATATTAATCGTGCTAAGGATTCATTCACTAGCGTGCATGTGCCATTTGGTATTGCTAATAATAAGCAGCGTGCGTAATGAATAATGAAACACTATGAGTGCAATTGCTTGCAATGCTAACAAAACACGCCGTCATGCCAGAGCTTGACTAAAGCTTATAATCAGCCTATTATAGTTCTTAGCACAATCAAATTCGCACTATGTAAGGATAATATGATGATTAAAAGCAAGTTTATTACAGTTAGTGCATGCATTGCACTCATGCTTACAGCACTTACTGGTTGTGGTGGTAATACAAGTTCAACTGATAATGCGTCTGTTAGTAATGAGCAAGTTGATGCGCGTCAGAAGTATGTTGATGATAATATTAGGCGTGATTCTTATGTTCTGAAAAACTCTAAAGGCATTGATACTGGTGTTTATCTTAACTGTATTAATGATTACGCATATATTTCTACAAATAGTGTTAATAGTAGTGGTTCTGTTAAAGGTGGTATAACTAAAGCTAGTGAGTTTGATGATTATTGCGAGACTATTAACAATATTCATAATAATGATCTTAAGAATGCTGAGAATCAGAATCAGAATAATAAAAAATAAGAGAAATAGTGAGTGAAATATAGAGCCATGAGCAAGTTTTTTAGAATGCTCATGGCTCTATATTACTTATGTTTACAAGTTGCAAGCAAACAAGTTGCAAGCAATAAATACACTAATCTAATACTAATCAGCTATGAGTGCTTGCACTTGTTTTCATTTGTATTCACTGATTATCACCAAACACAACAGCACCAGGTTTAAAGCCCGTGTATGCATAGAGTTAGTGTGTAAGTTTTGATAACAAATTGTTAACAATATTGTAAGCATGTATAAGTATGAGGTAGTGGTAATGAAATGAGCTAACACTAATAGCATGATTGCAGTAGCATGTTTGCAGTTGTGTAAAAAAGTCAAACATAAAATTATGCTTATAGAAGCTTTTAGATAGATATTTCTTTAGTTATAATTGGTGGTTTAACTGGAGTAATAATGCGTAATAAGAAGAAATATAAAGTGATTATAGCATGCATGCTGACAATGCTAACAGTATTACCATTATCAGGTTGTTCAATGCAAGAAGCCAGAGCATTGTTTGATAATCAGGATGGTACATCATTCTTTAAATTCAATAACCCATTTGATAATGTCCCACAAGACCCTGATTTATCAACTGGTGCTGATAAGAAAGCTGGTAAGGATTCAACAGGCGTTGGTTCTGGCAGTGCTAAGAAATCACAGGAACAGAAGAATAATACTTCATACGGATATTAAGTATGAGATTATTAATGCTAACTGACAGTCTACAAATGTTAGCAATTATTCTGATTATATGATATAATAGTTAATGTAAGTTATTTTTACAGCATTATAATGTAATGCTAATTAAAGTTAGTGAGTGTGAGCCGCTTTATTATGCTTATGATGTAAGCAAGCGGCTCACTATTTTTTTATCATATAACTCATTGTTCACATTTGCTCGCATTGTTATTGTTCACATTCGTTCACATTTGTAATCAATGGTATAAGCCAGGTTTCAATAAATTAACACCCACACCCGATACTAGTGTAAGTCAAATAAACCAATCCTATTACTAGGTTAATCCATATAATCAGTCCAGCTCACTGAGTAATGCAAGATTGTTAACAATGCAAGATTGTTAACAAATTGTTAGCATGTAAACAATTAAGGTAGTTAATCAAAACACCATGTTCTAAGTCTAACCACTGTTGTATATATTCTTAATGAGATAATTTATAAACTAACAAGAACAATCCTACATGCACTGATACTAATCTCATAACCTATAACATGTGAAATCAGAGAACTTATTGCTTTATCATGAAATTCATGCTAACATTGTAAACATAAACATATTAAAAGTAGTAAATCTATGTTGATAAACTGGGTTCTAATTAAAAGTGAACTTAGTATTTCACTATGATTACTATTACTATTTTAGTAAGATTAACGGATGGTAGGATTATGACTAATATTATTAATGCAACAGCTAAACTAACTGCTAAAGCAAAGCTTACTGCTAATAAGATTAAGTATAAGATTGATGATAGTTCTACTATTAACCGCATTACTTACTCATTGAACTCAAAGATTCATAAGGTTAGAATGGCATCACAGCGAGCTGTGAAGGGTTATGATGAACAGCAGGTTTATGATTTTGGTGATTCAGAGCTTAAACTCATAGCAAGTAAATTACATAAGTTCGCACTGGAAACAATTGGTTATCCTGATGGTTATAATGATTATCTTAAGCCACATGAGGATGGCTGGGAGAAAACAATAGCACCATTTAAAGCCGCTGAAGCATACACTGAAGAGCATGGTCATATTATTGCTGATAAGGATAAGGATGGTAAACCATTAGCAATTCAAATTCCAACATGTGAGAATGTTGGCATTGAATACAGTGCATGGCTTGAAGACATTGAGTATGCAGCATCTGTAATCGATGAGTATATTGATTATAATTATAATTCTGATAGGATTATCAATACTATTGACATGTTTGGTAAGGATGAGTATAAGCGTCGTGCTGACATGCTTGATAAAGAGTTCCAGCGTACTTGGGCTTGGCTTGGTAGGCATATCATGGAAATATGGTTCTAAGGTAAAGATAGGCATTCATTCTGAATGAGAGAAAATGAGAGCATTTGTAAGCATTATATTAGTGTTTTACTTACAAGTGCTCTCACTATTACACTATAATCGCACTCTCAACTGGATATATCTTAGCGCTGGTTTTAGTTGTGTAGTCAGCTTGTATGCAATTGCATGTGCGTGCATGTTAACAATAATGTAAAACTACATAATATCTAATCTAGTAATGATTGACTGATAATCATTTGGTAAAGTTTTTACTAGTGCTATCATATGAACTTGTAAGAATATGAGAATGATAAGCTAATATCATATTCTTATACTTAGTTCCTAGTCTTTAGTATTTAGTTCCTAGGCTTAATAATCGCAGATTAGACAGGTTAATTACTAATCATGCGATTTCACTGATATAAATATATAATGAGTACTTGTGAGCAATAATGTAAGCACAATGGTTGTGATTATTGCATTATTGCATTCATACATGAAAATCTCAAAAACTACAAATTAGAAAGGAGCATTGGGTTAAATTGCTAACTATACTTTTAGCAGATTGGCAGGTAGGGTTAATAACTGCTGTTATCATGATTACAGTGATCGCATTATTATGCATTATAATGCGTGAATTATCACATTATCATCAGAGGTATAAGAAGGCTAAACGGTCTGATTATATTAATAATATTATTCATGGTGGTAAGACTGATGAGCAGGTAATAAGAGCAATGGCAGCTCCGATTGGTCCGAAGGTTGATGTTGGGTTGATTTTCGCTGTTGCAAGTTCATCTAGGATGACACCACGGTTAAAAGCTTGGATTATGAAGCATTATCCATCAGCACTAGCTAGTGCTGAGAATATTACTGATGATGAAATAATCAAGTTATCTGAGTTGGATAATAGTGATGTTGATTATAGGTTATTGCATCGTGATAAACCACTACCAGTGCCAGCATTGAAAAACATTGCTGACACTGCTGATCCGATTATACTATATATTTTCAGGCATAACACTGAACTCATGCGTAATAAAGAAGTAGCAAGCATAGTCAAGAACTCAGTGAAGAACACTATAGGATTCTAACAAACTTATATCCTTCATAAGAATAATACTGTCAGCAATGATGTTAACAATTGCTGGCAGTATTTATTTATGTATTCATTCATAAAGTCTGAATTACTAGTAATTATTACAAATGAATAATTGCTAACAAAATTAACAAGCAATAGTATTAAAAATACTACCACAGTTCACCTCGCTGATTTATCACTGCTACTACTATCACAACTTTAACAGTCAACCGTGTTTGGTTTACCATTGCTATCACTACAGATTTAGCAGTCAACTGTGCTGATTTACCACTGCTATCACTACAGCTTTAACAATGCGAGCGCATCATACTAAAAGCTAATCATTGTTAACAAAATTGTTAGCATTTATGACTGTTAACAATGTTGTTAGCATGTATACAAACTTGCATGCAGTATGCAAGTAATAATTATGTTTACAATCTGTTAGCAAATTGTAGTTCTCACATGATATTCAGGCTATAATGAAAGCCTTAACTCGACTTGACTTATTATACTTACATTAAAGCATTAGAAAGGTCTGAATGTTGTTCGAATCATACATGAATGATGGATTATTATGGATTGATTGTGAAACAACAGGGCTTAAAGAATCAGACTTACTACTTGAAATAGCAATGAAAGCAACAGACATGCTTGGTAATCCAGTTGCTAATGCTGTTAACACTATCATACGCAGAACACCTGATGAACTAACAATAATGGGTAATGATGCTATTTCATTGCATACCAGTAATGGTCTTATTAATGATTGCATTTATAATGGTTTATCATTGAATGATGCTGCTGATAAATTGAAATCATATGTTAACAATGCGCACAGTATTTTTGATGTACTATATCCAGCTGGTTGCACTGTGTCATTTGATAAGTATCATATTAACAGTGAATTACCTGATGTCCTAGCTGGTGTTCAGCATCGTATGGTTGACCTTACATCATTGAATGTTCTCATGCAGCATTTGAAGCCAGATGATTACAAGCATGCACCTGCATTCAGAACTAATCATCGTGCATTATCATGTATCAGTAGTGAGATAAAACGATACGCTTGGTATGTTAGCATGCTCACAGAATGAATACAAGTTATTATCTAAAAAGAAAGAATATTTACAGAATTATCATTAGTATTTCTTTTAACATAATAGCAGTCTTAGTTTTGTATTATTAATAAAGTAAAATAATACAAAATTAACTATTATTAACCGTATATGCGACCTGGTTATCAATAAAATACAATTATAAATCGTGCTAAGCATTGATTACAATCATAAATTAGTGAAACTATCAATAGTAAAGTAATTGATATTAACAACTCATGTTATCAGTTTTCTTATTATGCATTGCAATGTTCTCAGCTGCATGGGCTTACACATCAATGATGAAATCAGGTGAATTCACAATGGGTGGTATGCCAGTTAAATATAAGATAATCCTTATTATATACATTATCGTAGCATTCTTCATACTATTGTCTGGTGGCCCTATTGTATTCATTATTTATGCTGCCATTGCAGGCATCGGATCAGCATGCGGTTGGTTCTTCACTAAGAATAATGAAGATGATAATACTGGTAAACAAGAATTAAGAATACCAGTAAGACTGCAAGTAATTGATAATGCTAACATTACAGATTACACTAAAAAGACTAATGCTAACAACATGCTCACAACTGCTCAACAATCAGATAATGTGAACAAGATAACCCAGCAATCAACTAACAGTAATGCAAGCACTGCTGGCACTGATAACAATAATGATAACACTACTACCACTAGTCAGTTAGAATCAGATTCTGATAATGATAACACTAGCAATGTGAATGCAAGTGTTAGCAATCATGTGAACACTGATAAGAATGATTCAGATTCAGATAATGCAAGGTGATATATTCAACTGGGATTCAGTAGTTAAAGTAATAAGAAATTAAGCAAGGATTATATTATGATTATTAACATTCTTCTGACAATACTAATAGCTGGTATTATTGGCTGGCAGGCTAAAATGAAACAGTTTCCTTTCAATGGTTTCAAATGGGATAACTCTGGTTTCATGGGTGGTGTGAATTGCATCCTAACTATTTATAATATTTATGTCATACTGACTACCTGGTTATCACTTGGTATTCTCACTATTCAGGCTATTATTTACTTACTTATTGTAATTGGTGCGTTTGCATTAGGTTGGAATTATACTTGGGTTAATGGTTTCATATGGGATTGTAAGCATATTGGATTGCTTGCAGCTGTGCGCAGTGCATGGCAGTCATTAATTAGCATGATTAAGAATAATAAGCACTAATGATTTCATATGCTAACATGAATACAGTTCACTAATATAAGTCATCATTGCTCACAGTTATATAATTGGTTATAGTTCTTAATGCGGATGTGCTAAGTAAATAATGGATACTAGTGCTAACAATATTGTTAGCACTTATTTATTTGCTGCTTAGCTTACCAAAGCTTATCATTAGTAATGTAAACAATGTTAACATAGTTTGTAGTTAAAGTGATGTGCTCATAAACTAATAATACAATTGATATAGTTTCTTTTTAGTGATGCAGTTCTTTTAAGTGAGGCAGTGAGATAATTCATGTATACATGTGTATACATTTTTATACATTAATGATAGTTCAGATGAAGTGAAGCTATAGTTCACTGGTTGTTTCTTTTTTTAGTCTAACTAATGCAAATTAGAAGTCTAATTTACTCTAACTTGTGAGATAGATTTAATTTGAATTATAATTATAGCTGACTAATAAAGCATATGATATGAGAGGATTTTTTATCATGACTACATCATCTAATAATAATTCATCATCAAATAATAATAAGAACAAGAATAACAATAGTAATAATAACAACAATAATAATAAAAATGGTGGTGATTGGCCTTATCATGAAGATCCGAATGGTAATATGAGACCATGTGCCTCTAACCCATGTAAACTTCATGGTGGTAGTGATATTTATGCGAGCAGTCCTGATGAAGCTTATGCGATAAAACATGCGAATGATTCATTTGGTTTCTCAGCATCAGCTAAACCAGTGAATCCATTTGCTAAAGAGCCTACTGATGAAGAAAGAGAGAAAATAGCTAAATCAGTTGTTGAGAATTATGGTATTGGAAGTGGTAAAGGTATTGGTATTCATGGTCAAGAATGGGAGCCAGCAACTGATCATGCACCAGCTAAAACCGTTGATGAAGCACTTGAAAAGTATCAAGCTGGTACCCGTGTTATCATAAATGATAAGGGTGATTTTAAGTCAGTGATATCAACTGGTGTTAGCAAGACAGAATGGGATAATGGTGCTCGTCTTACATATATTGATACTTCAACTGGTATGCCAGCATATTCTTCATATAATAATGTAATGGCTATAGAAGGAATTGAGAAAGATTTTAAGAATAGTTTCACACCTAGTTTAAGCAGGGGTGATATAGCTCATGCATTCAGTGGTGCAAGTGAAAACCTAGTAGACAGTAATGCGATAAATGATATCGCATTCCATTTTGGTAATCCTGGAACACTTATTAAAGCAGGTGTAAATAATGGCATACCATACGGTACACACTGGAATGGATTGGTAATGACTTCATACACTGCATTACCAGCTGATAGTAAGTATATGCTATACAGCCAAGGTGAACTATCAGAAGCACTGAATGATGACATAACCTATTATGATAATAGAAATGGAATAATAGGCATTGATAATGGTAATGATTACAATGAGAACAATATTAACAACCGCATGCAAAGCATAACCAGCAAAATAGCAGCATCAAGCAAATCAGCAAATAATAATAGTGATTACAATGCATTCAATAAGAAAACATCATCATTCACTACAAAAGACATAAGAAGCAGTATAGTCCCACCAGCTAAGAATGATAACAGTGGTTATATGGGTGGTTCATTATTCATTGGTGGTAAGTATGATGCTGTGAAAGGTAAGGATCAGACTGAAGTAGCTAAGATAATCCGTGGTGATATGACTGCAATGCGTAAGAACGGTGCAATACCACCTGATTGGAAGGTCAGTGTAAGAAAACAAACAGGGGCTTGGATGAATGGTTTTGATGTTAGTGTTAAAGCACCAGCTGACAGCCCAATACCAGTGTATAAAACACCATCTTATGATGATTTCAATAAAGCTATGAGCAACTGGGAAACCAGACGCAATTTCAGTGATATGCTTGCTGACATGAAGCATGATGGTTTCAATTATGAGAAAATGACCAGAGCTGATTACAATGCTTACATGAAAGCACACTCTGATAGGAATTACAGAATGCTCACAGATGATGCACGCACTGCACTGAAGAACATTCAGGATACAGTCGATCAGTATAAGTATAGTGATATTAATGGCATGGTTGATTATTATCGCACTGTCTTTGATAGCAGGGTTGACTGGGGTATTAACCTCATATAATCCAAGTTTTATAGTGAGAGCGAGCAAATTTTATCCTGCTCGCTCTCACTATTTTCATATCCTATGACTAGTGCCTAACTAATGCTAACAATTTGCAAACAATAGCTAACATATAAATAGTAATGATTAAAAGTACTAGTTTTAATTATTCACTTATAATGTTTACAATAATCTTGCATGCACTGCATACAGTCTATAAAAATCTATTAGTTATTGGTTAGTTAGTTAACCTATGTAAGTATGTCAGTTAGGTAGTTATGCAATGCATCTATTACAAATGTATGCGTTCTTTATGAAGTGAGTAATTAATTTGTTAGCAATTATTGTTTGCATTTTGCTAACATTACTGATTTTAGTAGTGAATAGTAATAGTTGTGAATAATCAGGCTTATTATAATTTTTAGTAAGTCTTTTTTATAAATTAGAGATTTCTTAATTTGGTTTACAAAAAAATCAATGCTGGCATAATGCTAACATGGCTGGCACATACAATTAGCACCAGGTAAAATGGTATAACAGGTAAGATGCTTGATTTTGCTGATATCGATTCTGAGAGCAATTTTACCTGTTTTATGACTGACTACTCATAAACGCGATTTTTACCATTTTCCAAGAAATCAGTCATCCAGCAGCACTGATAAATCAGCTTTACTGGATGGCATCGATTTTAAGCTAATTTAGCATAATAGAAAATTCTATGATTTTACCTTAATTTTAGTGAACTAATAATTCATACTATAATTAAGCTACTAAGAATCGACTTAACTAGCACACACTCTTTATTACAATGTATACAATTGCATTGACAATCATAGCGTGCTAATCTGGTAAATGATGGCTAACAAATTAGTAGTCATAACTTATCACTATTTATTATTCTTAGAACTTAGAATTATGTTTACAATGCTAACACTCAATGCTAGCACTTAACATTAGCAATTGTGAGTGAACTTGATACGCTTGGTTCACTTCACTCACTATAGCTTATTAACAATGGTTGCATCATCATTAAATAAGTCTAAATTTACTTGTTAATGAATGTTAATGTTGTATTGTGAACAATTGCTATCATTAGTAATGATTTTCTTATAGTAAAAATGCAACCTACTCTTACTATAGTAAAGTTATGATATACTTAAGATAAGCATTATTATTGCACTGACTTATTAGTATGAAATTAGCAGTTTCAATAGCTTAAAAGATATAACATGGTGATTTTAATCTAAGTTGTTAATTTTACTCATACTAGTAAGTAAAAGCAGCTGGCATTTTATTATAGAATAATACTACTATTGTATACATTATTGTGTACATTTTTACCTAGCTATCATTGTAGTAAGCTATTCTTTTACTCATGTTAAAACTCATAAGCTCATTATTTAGTGAACCTATAGTTAATTTTATTGTATCTGTGTGATTTTACCTTATTCATGGTAATTGTAAGTAAAAGTAATTTGATTTATTTAATAATACTGATTTCGATTCTGAGAGCGATTTTACCTAGTTAGTCATAAACGCGATTTTTACCATTTTTCAAGAAATCAGTCATCCAGTAAGGCTGATTTATCAGGTCTGCTGGATGGCATCGATTCTGAGCAAAAATAATAACTATCAAAAAATGATATAAAACACAAGTTTTTGCTAAAAATCAATTATCATGTTAATCAGCAAGATAAAATTGCTTACAAATTATCTGCTAACAATATACCATAAGTTCACACATGCTAACAGTATGCAATAACTGATTACAATCATAAGTGCGAGCAGATTACCACCATAAGTGATGTGCCACCAACATATGTTAGCAATTTGCAAACAACACCAACTATTAGCATGATAATATTAACAAGGTTAATTGCTAACATGCTAGCAATTATTCTATTACTCACTAAAATATAATGATAATTTCTCACATTAATAATAGCTTGACAAGTAAAATGTAATCATGCTAACATTGTTAACATGGATAAGCAAGAATCAGTGAATAATAATTATGAGACAATCAGCAAAAGTGTGAAGCAAGTGGATTCTCATGTTCATAATCTGATTTTCGATGCGCCTGATGCAACACCCAGTGAGATTGAAGCACTTAACAGTCTAAACACCATCAATAGTAATTTTGCTAATTATAATCCTACGAGCCTGAAATTATCACAATTCAGAATACTGTATGCAATGCCAGCAGATGTTAGCAATTTCATCAACGCTGTTCTCATGATGGATAAGAATAATGAGCTTGATACTAATAATTATAATTCTTATGGTAGGAATGCTATCATTGCCAGGCTTAGGGATTTCATTCGCTCTTATAATGATCATATTAGGTTAGTCAATGCTGGTTATAATATAACTGAACCAACTGTTGATGATTGCATTAAATATATATTTGAATGGAATTATATTAGCTGGAATCGTAATAATAGTATAAAATTTGAAGAAAACCTGACATTGGATGATTTCAAATTCATAATACGATTAACGAAGATGAGTATAATGAGAAAGCATTCTATAATTGCTGGTTATAATGCTTACAATGTACTCATTGGTTTACACCGTCGTGGTTGGTCTGATAAAATGATAGAACATGAATTAGGATTATGCACGATTCCTATAGACAATCCTACTAATACAGTAGTAGGCAAGCTTACCATTTATGCTATTATAATGAATGGTTTTGCTAATGACGCTGATGAATACCTTACAATCAGACAGCATATACCATCTGATTTGAATCAACTACCAGAGTATGTTCGTCATGGTGATATCATTGACATGCTAGGTGATACAACTGACAGACTAGTAAAACTAGTATCAATCCGTGCTGGTATGGATTTCACTGGTATCCCTGATAGTGTCTGTGATTATATGGATTTCTTACTGCGTTCATGTATGCAGTGCGCACGACCAGTGTATGATGATCAGAAGAGCAATCATCATGTTTTTGACTTTTTAGATAATTATTCTTATGATGATTATTATCATGGTGGGTACATTCATGATGCATTAACAAACTTCCTGCAACATGTGGCTGATGATATGACTGTCAGTGAATTAGCATTGGCATTGGCATTCGTGTACGCATTTAATAATGACCCCGGTAATTCAGATTATAGTTATGTTGACTATGTTAGTATACTTGATGTTGAGAAGCGTGAACGAGATGGGATAATGCGTATGACTGATAATCATATCATGCGAGCAGTAAGGGATTATCCTACTGAATTCATACAACAATTAATTGAAAGCATGATTGATTATAATGGTTTAGAATACTATGATGCTGATGGAGAAATAAGAATCATTAAGGATAACCACATACCAATGAAAGATGAAGTCTGACACTAGCAATTCACTTGTTGCAAGTTAGAATATGGTTAGCAATAATCATGCAATTTTATAAGTATAATTAGCTTAGAAGTCTTAGCATGATTAGAAAGCATAATATGTTAGCAATTGCTAGCATAGTGAACTACCATTTCTCTGACAGTTTTAATGAAAAATAACTAACACTATAGTGAATCATGAATTTCATGCTAACATACTGTTTTATCAACAGAATAGATAGTAAGTTAGCATTAAATAATGCTAACAATTGCTAACATAATGACTGATTACCATTAGTCATCCAATTACATATGATTGCAAGCACATGCTATCATATGATAGCACTTATTTTTTGTAATTCATACTGTGAGCATTGAGTTAAGCACATAATCATATAATAAACTGCTAACAATTGCTAACATGTATTACAATACACTATTAACCTTATTAGCATACTCTTTATCAAGCAATAAGTATTGTTAACAATAATGCTAACAACCTGGTATCACTATCACCATATATGTATGTGAGTGTGAACATGTACTACTGTTAGGCTAATAGTCTAACTAATAGTTATGATTGCATACAATTGTGAACAGCAGTAGTATGCGCAGTAGAATAAGTATTGGTGATACTGTAAAATGATATTTACTAATTCATACATTCTTGAAAATAGAGGTTAATAAATTGGGTGATAATATTATTCTTACTGTTGTGTATGCATTGTTTGCTGTTGTTTTCATTATAATTGGTGTTTTTGGTTTTACTGGTGGTGCCAGGTTAGCTGCGTTCATTGGTGCTGGCATTGTTTGCATTCTTAGTATTATCTCATTACTACATGTATTGCATGATAGTAAGAATCATGATTAAAATAGGTAATTTGACTGCAATTGCTTACATGGAACAATTGTTGAAACCTTACAGCGCTTTGCAATGCTCGGATAATTTGATAGAACTGAACTCAATGAAATTGTATTCAATTGCATGCATTGAGTTCATTATTTTTAGCTTGTGCTTTTTAGTTAGTTTTCATAGTGCCGATACTTGGACTTGAACCAAGGACTCCCATTTTATAAGAATGGTGCTCTAACCTACTGAGCTATATCGGCGTTAATCTTATGTTATCACAGCGAGTAATGAGATGTTTTAATCATCTCTTGTTTTCGCTGACATTATTAATACTAGCATACTAATCAGAATAATGCAAATTCTGATTAGTATTATTTTATTTTATGCTGTTAGCATAATTTTCGACATACCGATGAATTTCTCTAATTTGATTTTATTATAAAATCTAGTATACTTATACTAAAGAAAACAAAAGCACTAATGTGTTAAGCATATGTAATAAAAGGAGTAAACAAATAATGATGAATTTTATAAAAACTGGTAATGAAACTTTTGATACTACATTCACCAAAGCTTATAATCTCATTATTAATAAGTATCCTAATTCTACAGCTAATGTTAATAGTGCTCTTTATTATAATAGGAACATCAAACGAACACAATATAATTGCAATTTGCTAACATTAAATGAAACAGAAAAGATTCTTAATGCAATGCTCGATGGTCGTTCTGTTAACAGTTCTATTGATACAATCATGATTGACTTCATATCATTTCTTGTTAATAGTGAGTATGCATGGGATTTTAAAGATAAAATTCGTCCATATGAGGATAATTATGAACTGACTCATAGTCTGATTAATAATATTTGCAAGCTATTATCACATGGTATTACATGGCCGTTTGATGCTGATAATTATCATCATGATGATGGTTTACTACATCCTATTATTCTTAATCATTTACTTAATAAGCATGCAGCCGATGATGATTGGTGGATAAATGTTCCAGTTGTAAAGAATAATACGATTGCAGATGCAGAATATGTTAGTGATTGCCTTTGCATTAAAGCTTATAATGGTTATATAACTACTCATGATAAGCTTTCACAAGATACTCCAAATATTCTAAATAATATATTCAATGATAACTTGCTTATTCCAACAAGCATGATAAAGATTATTATTAATCGATATTGTGATCGTCTTACTGATGATGTTATGCAGGAAAGATTGGCATTAATTATAATCAAAAGACTGCAATCAATTGCAAGCACTGGAGCATCTCTTAATAATCTTGATAATCTTGATAGTAAGACAATTGAGAGTAATGCTTACAATGTTAACATGTTAATTCATAATTATCTTCATAATATGAAGTATCATAATGATTATGATGTTCTTATGGTATTACTATCTGATGTAATTATCGATAGTAATTATGATGATATGATTGTTATATTATTATCCAAGTTGATTATTGAAATTAAATCAGCTTATAATGAATTGTATAATGATTATTATCGTATTAAGCTTCGTAATATTACATCTTTATATCCTGCAATCATTTATTATCGCATTGATTTTCATAAAATCATAGCATCATATCCTGAAATCGTTCAGGATAGTGCATATTATCCAACTGAATTTGTTAAAGAAATGATAAAGACTGCAATCATTGATGACAATAATGATAACAATGCTACTTCACAGGAATCAAACTGAAATTATAAAATCTTAGAAATGATTCACTGACTGAAAGATGTGTAGTATAAAAATAATCATGCTTGAAAGTAGTGAAGTAAATCATACTTAATTTCACACTAACTGATAGTAGGACTTTGATACTATATCAATTAGCGTTTATAATCTCATTATGTTATGAGTAAGCATCATAATTCTACAGTTAATTTCGACACACCGATGAATTTCACTAATTTGATTTGATAATGAAAATATAGTATACTTATACTAAAGAAAACAAAATACTAATGCGCTACGCATATGTATAATAAAAGGATAAAAGTAAATCATGCTTAATTTCAAACCAACTGGTAATGAAACTTTTGACACTGCCTTTACTAAGGCTTATAATCTCATTATGAGTAAGTATCCTAACTCTACAGTTAATGTTAATGATACTACATATTATGATAAATATATTAGAAAAGCTGATTGCGGTCTTAGTTTACTTACATTAGATGAGGCAGGAAAAATTCTTAATGCAATGCTTGATGGGCGTGCTGTTAACGGTTTTATTAATAAAATCATGATTAACTTCATATCATTTATTGTTAACAGTAAGTACGCATTGTATTTTCAAAATATGATGCGTCCATATTATGATTATAATGACATTACTCATAGTCTGATTAATGATATTTGCAAGTTATTATCGTATGGTATTACATGGCCGTTTGATACTCTTAATTATCGTGGTTTGCATCCTGTTGTTCTTAATTATTTACTTAATAATCATACAGCCGATGATAATTGGTGGGCTAATGCTCCTGTTGTAAATAATGATACGCTTGCAGGTGCAGAATATATTAGCAAGACTTTATGTGTTGATTATCATAAGTACATAACTACTCATAAGAGGATTTCACAGAATATTCCAAATATTCTAGACAGTATATTCAATGATAATCTGCTTATTCCAATTAATATGATAAAAGATATTATTGACACTGATAATATTTATGGCATTTATTTTAATAATAAAATAAAATTTACCTTACATACAATCAAAAGACTGAAATCAATTGCAAACACAGGATTATCACTTGATAATCTTAATAATCTTGATAGTAAAACAATTGAGAGCAATGTATACAATACAACAATATTAATTAATGAATATTTACATGGTATAAAGCATGATAATGATTATGATGCTCTTATACTAGCACTAGCTGATGTAATTAGCAGTAATAGTTATGATGATATAATTGTTGTATTATTATCAAAGTTGATTATTGAAATTAAATCAACTTATATTGAATTATATAATGATTATTACCTTATTGATTTTCATAAAATCATAGCATCATATCCTGAAATCGTTCATGACACAATCATTTATCCAACTGAATTTGTTAGAGAAATGATAAAGACTGTTATCAATGATGACAACACTGATAACAATGCTAATTCACAAGAATAAAACTGAATTAGAAATAAAGAACAATAATTACGCTTAAATAGGTACTAAAGTAAATCACACTTTGATTTCACACCACCTTGTAATAAAACTTTTGATACTGCATTCACTAAGGCTTATAATCTCATTATGAGCAAGTATAATAATACTATAGCTAACTATAGCTAATTTTTAACACGCCTGTGAATTTCACCAATTTGATTTGATTATGAAAATATAGTATACTTATAATAAAGAAAACAAAATGACTAATGCGATAAGCATATGTAATAAAAGGGAGAAAAATATATCATGCTGAATTTCACACCAAGCGGTAGTAAGACTTTTGATGATGCATTCACAAAGTCTTATAATCTCATTATGAATAAGTATCCTATGTTTATGATGAATATTAATAATACTTATTATTATGATAAGTTTATTCAGAAAATGATTACATTCTCACATGAGAACAATTCTATTTTCACATTAGATGAAATAGGTGAACTTCTTAATGCAATGCTTGATGGTTACAATGTTAACAATCAAATTGAAAATGTTATGTGTGAATTCATTTGCATTATTGCAAAAGGAGAGGAATCATTATATTTTGGCAATTGCTTATATCAATATAAAACTTACACTTACAAATTTACTCATAGTCTAATTGATGATATATGCAAGCTATTATCACATGGTATTACATGGCCGTTTCATACTGATTTTTACATTGATAATGAGCATAGATCAGATATAGGCTTAGAACCAGTGGCTTTTTATTATTTGCTTCAAATGCACCCAGCACTTGATGATTGGTGGTTAAATTATACGGCTAATGGTGATTCATTATATGTTGTAAATGATATGTCTAGAAAATATTACTGTTATTATGGTAAAACATCAGTTTCACATATTAAAACCATTCTAACAAGCATCCTTGATAATGATTTTCTTATTCCAATCAATGTGATAAAATATATTCTATCACATTATAGTGATGCTGTCTATGTAGAACCTACTATGAACATGATAGAACGGCTTCAGTCAATTAAAAGCACTGATGATGTATCGCTCGCAGACCTTAGTACTCTGGATAGCACTGCTATCAAAATCATGTGAGAGGACACCGCACTTTAGGGCGGTGGTGAATCACGCACACGCATAACCAATTTCTCTATCTAGTGCTTTCGATCAAGAGTTCACTTGGTATTATTTTGAAATCAAACTTGCATTAACCAAGATTATGTGGTATAATAGAAGATATGAACGCTTGACAGGATAAGAAAGGCTTGGAATAATCATGTAGTAGGATACGGTTTCTGAGAATGAAGATTAAAGCCTAAACCAGTCAGAATGGTGTCAGTGCAAAGTGCATGGCGATTTAAGTTGCTTTACAGTAGGCGGGCGAGAACCAAGCCGCCGACTGAGAGAGCATTGAACGCTAACTTTTACTGTGGTTATTTTCATTGACTGATTATTATCATAATCGAATATTCATGACGCGGCTGGACGAGCCGAGTCATTAAACGCCCGTTGGAGGCGATGTAAGACGAAGGCTGGCTTGCGCCAGTCGCAACGCTAACGCCAATGAAGCGGGAACCCACCGAACCGCAAGGCTCCATTAAGCCGAACGGCGTAGGAATCCCATGACTTCAGGCATGGGAGGATGTCAATATTCATAGTGCATGCAGGGCTATCATGTTAATTTGCAAAGAATTAACTAGTATTGAGATTCATGATAAGGAACCTAAATCAATGTTAGCTAACATTGATTATCATAAGAATATTGATTTTAATAAGAAGAAACTCAGTTCTATTTATTTGCTTATTGATTTGCTTTTTTGACATCATTAATAATGATAATTATGATGCTGTTACAATTGCAGTATTATGTAATTTTATAATTATCATTAGTGAAATCAATAATGAAGTGAATGATGAATCTCATATAAATATTTATAATTCACATTGTTTACATGAAATCATGTCATCATATCCTGAAATCATTTATGATAGTATATATTATCCATCCGAGTTCATTAAAGAAAAAGTAAAAACAATAATTACTAATGGTCAGTGAAATTATACACATCACAACACACCACAACATATCACAAAACCAAAATAGAAAGAAAACTAATAATGATTCTTAGTCATATTACACCAACTACTAGCAAGACTTTTGATACTGCATTCAACAATGCTTGCAAACTAATAATTCATGATACTTATCATAGATATCATGAATACTATTCAGAAGGAATTAATACTAAGAAGCATCATTATGATGATTTCATTATAAAAGCAATACATGGTAAAACAATATTCAGTCTGGATGATATCGGTTTAATACTCAATGTTCTCATGAATGCCTACAATGCTAACAATCCACAGTATCCATTCAGAAACCAAACCAGCATTGAAGATAATCTTGATTTGATTATAAAAATCTACAAGTTCATCACTAACACTGATAAAACTAGGAATAAAATGAAACCATTCCTAGAATTATACAGTAAACAGTATCAGAGTATTAACATTAATAACATATGCTCGCTACTTAAAAATAATGTATCATGGCCGTTTGCATATGATGAAGGAATATGGTTAAGTCCTATTAGTATGAACGCATTGCTAACAAAGTATCCAGCAAATGATAACTGGTGGCTTGAACGATTTAATTATAATAATAAACCAGTGGTAATGCAATCATTTGATGCCATACGGTTAAGTAGAATAATTGATAATACTAATAAGCTTAATGATAATGATAAGCAAACATTGATAATCAAATTATTCACTAATAATCTTCCTATCCATATTTGCTTGCTGAATAGTCTTATTTATTATTATGATAATAATAATACTATTACCAAACTGATAGTAAAAGCATTCACTGAGTTCATTCAGTGTGAGGCAGTTGAAAGCATTACAGTTGTTGATGATAATACTGCTGAGCAATGTATACATGATGTTAGCAGTTTCTTTCATATGAAGCAGAATCTCAGTATTCTGAATAAGTATGGTAAAGGTAGTATTATCAGGCTGCTTGCAAATGTTATCAATGATGACACTCTTAATGATATGGCTAGAATGATGCTTTTTAGAATGCTGAATACTATATACTCAGCTTATGAGCATCATTATGAGTCATTTTATGATGATGATACATCTTATTCAGTATCATATACTGATAATTACTATAATATTTTCAATCTGGTTAATTGTCGTGCGGTTTTGAAGTATTATCCTGAAATCATACATGATATAATCTATTATCCAACTGAGTATGTGGAAGAATCAATCAAAAACTTAGGTAGTATCTTATAATAATGCTGACTGTGTATGCAATGATTGCAATCATGAGCTAATCAAGACTAATCATAATCAACTAAACAGAATTGAGTTGAGTTTGCACTTGTTAAGTAAAATTTCAATTCATTCTAACCTGGTATGCTCTGATTCTGATTAACTAATATAAACAATTGGATAATTAGACTTTCATGGTTAAAATTTCAACTGCATTACCATTATCGTTCATTTATGATAATAAATTATTGCTCACATATGCTAGCAAGTTCACACTAGCACTAGTTTTACGAGCAATTACAAAATCTTAATAATAAACCTACTCTGACAGCTAGCCACCATTGTTAATGTTAACAACCTGGTGATTACAATATTGTTAGCATTGTTAACAATACTTGCTATACTCTGAATCAAATATTGCATGGAGAATTTGTTCATTACCCGCTGCTTGTATACATGCTCGCATCATGTATGCAAACCATAAAATAAAGCCACAATCTCACCAAGCAATCAAACCACAATTTCACCAAACTAGTTGCGTATTAAGCGCACTCATGCTAACATTGATTATATAAATAGGTAAAATTTCAGCATGAAAGGATAAAGTTAGAATTGTGATTAACCTTGCATACGCTACTCTGAAGTGTGATAAGGATATGTTCACACTTGATAACAGGCTTAAGAGCGATTATGATATGCTACAGGAACTACTAAAAGAATTAGATAATGTTAATGATTATCATAATCTTGGTGATAATGCTACTGCCAGCATGTTAGCACTGAAAGCAAACCCAGTATCATATTCTGATGATAATAAACTATCACCAGTAATTGATAATGAGTATGTAATCGGATGGTTACTGGCTATGGGACTGCAATTAAGAACAATACTAACTGATTGCAAGTTAACACCAAGTATGCTTCATGGTGTAAGGCACTTCCTATGCATTGAGAATAGTGATGCTTCTGATAATGATGATTACAACAGACCATCACTGAATGGTTCATCTTATCTTGTTCAATCATCTAATGATTATGATTTCATGGTTAGGATACCTATTGCTTATATTGAAGCAGGTAAAGTAATTGATAATATGATGCCAGAAGAACTCATTATTGAAACATTGAAGTCATATGATTACAGTGATAATCATATTAGCATTGAGTATAATGAGTACGTAATTTGACTAAACTATAAAATTTTGCACCGCAATACTGTTGTTAGCTAGGTTATAATCATTATGTGGTGTGAACTCTCAGTGCTGTTTTACATTGAATGATTACAATTTGTTAGCAATTTGTGAGTGCGTATGAGCGTGCTAATGAGAGTGGTTGCTAGATGGTTGTTAGACTATTACAAGTTAATGTTAACATTTGTAAACAAGATATATAATTAGAAGCTAATTTTCTGGAGGTATTAAAAGATATAATGCTAAGTATTATTCATAATAAAAGTAGGATTAATAATGTTAATGATGATAATGATATGCGATTAACAGCGCGTGCAAGAGAAATTGCACAATCTAATAATGGTAGTAATCAGTTAGTGCTTACACCTGGTTTGGATGCGCTCACAGCATCAATCCTACCACCGCACTGAACCACACTGAGAAAACATGCATAATAAGCTATAAATTATTCATGCTAATTGTCAACAATTGCCAGCAATATTGTATGCAAATGCAGTACTGCTGGCAATTATTTTTTACTAATCACTATTAGCTATTGATAAGTTGCTCTTTACTACAACTATCTATTATGATTCTAACTACCTTGTTTGTTAATTATTTATATGATGCTTGCAATTCACAACTGTTAATGCTAGCATTGTTAACATGATTAAAATGAGCAAGTGCAGTAAAATAATACTATCAATGCTGGTTATATTATCATTAACTGGTTGTGCAAGTGATAATGCATCTACTGCGAAACTACATCAAGCAATAGCGGCTAAAGCATACAATGATTTCAGTGCCTGTTATGGTATTACTGATTTAGAAAGTGATACTGCTAGCACTGCATACAATAATGCTGATAATGCAGCATACATTGTTAACAATACTGCTAACAATATTATCAATGCTCGCGGTCATTTTCATAGTTTTCATCATTTTCATAGTTTTCATACTGCTCCGCATTCATATAATGGTGAACATTCATCACATTCATATGAGAATCACACCGCTCCAAGAGAAGATTCATCATCTAACTTATCAGATAAGATAATTAATCGTGCTAATGAAAATCGCAGTAAAGGTGAACTAATAGATGGCACTAATCATGATAGACTGATAACAAATGATGGCACACGGTCATGGTATTCTAATCATTACTACTATATACCAAGAATACATACTAATCATGCTAACAATGCTGGCACTAATGCTGATACGAGTAAGGATAATGTAGCTCAATTCTTTCTAAAATACATTCTCAATGATAACAGTGATAACAATGAGAACACTTCACTAAATGTGAATTGGAAGTATGATGATAAAAATAATACTGGTTCAATAGTATTATTCACTAAAAGCAATGTTAAGTATGCTAAACTGCAAGCAAGCAATGGTAGCAGTGCTAACAGTAGTTATAATACTGCATGCACGGCTGTGAATCTACCATTGCCTAATGATGTTTCTAAAGCAATTGGTAAGTATAATGATTAGCTTTTTTAGATATCAATTCGCATGTCACTATCAATGTCAACATTAGTGTCAACATTGATATACTCACTTTTACCACGGTTAATCTCACTAGGATTACCACTAACTACAGATGCAAACATCATGGAAGCATGAAAGCAGCAAGACCATTGTAATTGTAAATGAACTTCTTGCATAGCACTGGTAGTTCAGTTCATTGATTGCAAATCCAATGAGTAAAACCTGTAAATTTGCTAACTTGTAAACATGTATAAACTGCCATCATGCCATTGTTAGCAAATTTGTTTACAATGTTTACAAGCTAAGCTAGTGATAAAATTTGCTATATGAGAGTGCAGCAATCCTATTAGTGTTAGCTTAATGAGCACATAAATAAACACAGATAACCTTCACTCACTCATGAATTGATTACAATTGCTAGCATTGTGAAGCAATTAAATTATTAGTTAACCTGGTTATATTGATTAGTTTTTAAATGTTTAGCTAGTTGTTTACTGTTTTTAGTTAGTTTACTTATGTATTTACTTATGTATAAGTGCATAAGTGCTTTTATGAGTGTAAAATCATAAATTTACGATAGATTTTATCCTAGAAATATAGTGTTCAGAATAAGATTTATACTTAGTATAAATCAAGGAAGGATAAGTGCAAAATGGCAGGAACAACGAATCATGATGGTGAGAACTGGCCTTATCATGAAGACCCTCATGGTAATATGGTACCATGTGAATCTAATCCATGTAGTCTACATGGTGGTAAGGATGTAATGGCTACAAGTGCTGAGCAAGCTGAAGCCATCAAACATGCTAATATTCAACAGGGTTTATCAGCGCAGTCAGCGCAATTAACTGGTAAAACAGCATCTGCTATTAAACTAAATCGGACTTATGCTGATGATGGGCTAGCACGGGATGATAAAACAGGCAAACTAACTGATGAATCAGTAAACACCATACTAACCAGACTTAGCAGTGATGATAATAAGTATGAACTGAATCCTGATGATTATGATGACATAACAATGAATCATAAGGATAAACTAACCAATGCTAATATTGGCAGCAATATGCAAGCAGCTGTTGACAGGTTCATTCAAAATGATACTCGCAGTATGATAGCAAGCAATGATAATTCTAAGAATTGGACTGTTGAGAAGTATAACATACCAGGTCATGATAAAGATGATTACACTTTGTATTCAATGCCTTCAAAATCAACTGATAATCCTAATGATAAAATGGGATTACTAGTAATGACTGCTGATGGTAATGTCTCATTCAGTGTTTATCATCAGGATGAAACTGGTCAGTGGGTTAGTGATGATGGCAGGGTTTCAGTTGAATCAAAATCGGATTATGATAATTATAAGCTGATGCATAATTGGATTAACAAGGATGTTAACAATTATGCGTTCATTGCTAGCATTCCTAGGCAGTCTGATGATGATAAAGTTCAGTCGGATGCGTTAGCTATTGAAAAATTGAAGGATTCTTATTCTGAGTTTATCAAGCCTGATGTTGATTATGATGATAATATAAATGAGTCCTATTACAATATGGTTCTTGAGTCTGGTGGTGATTACACCAGTATGGGTGTTTATAGTTTCTCAAGTGCTAGTGTTGATGAAGATGGTGATTCATATGAGGTCGCTTTGAATGATTATGACATGAGTACAAAAGAATGCGAGCTACTGGCTATTGATAATCAGAGGGATTGTGAGGATTCTGTTATCTGGAATCTGCCTAGTAATAGAATGTCAACTATAATGCATAATGATAAATTAAGAGAGAGCGTTATCAAAAAACTAATGAATGAGAAAGAATTAGATTATATGAATTATGAAGACATGAGCGTAGTGGATTCAGTTATGGAGGGTATGAATGATAACTCGGATGAAGAGTATGAAAGATACAGGGATGAGAGTTTATTCTGGTAAATTAATTGAATTGATGGTATGTAATCTTACCATCTGCAACTGATTGATAGTAATGCAATTAGAATAACTACAACTCGCTATTAATTATTTTTTAATAATCTCAGAAGAAAATACCAGATTTATTAACATTTTCTTCTGAGATTTTATTATTCACACAGTTTCACCTATATATGTTGCCTTATTCATTATATTTACCATCACTTTTCATTCATTCAATAGATATTATGAATACTATGATATTATAACGAGCAGATTTAAGTATAAGTTTATATGATATTCGCTTATACTATACATATGCATAATTGAAAATTGTAAAAGTTATCATATACAAGGAAATAATAGATATGACTAATAAAATTATAAAAACCACAACAGTTACAGCAGCAATGATGGCACTTGTTAGCACTGCAATCGCTGGCGGCATCACCAGCACTGCATACGCAGCACCTGCATACGCAGCAGCTGATAATAATACTGCTAATGACATTACAATAACAGACCCCACTGTTGCTAATCAGTCACCAACAGCATCTGTTAATGGTCATAAGTTCACGGCTTACAAGCTTGCTGATTACACTGACCCACAATTAAATAAAAATGGTGATGCTGTAATTGGATATGATTTAAAACAGTCAGATGACCTAAAAACCCAAACACTAGCAGCAATTAAAGCAGCTGCAATCACTAATGGTAAAGTAGCAGCTAACCTAACTAATGTTCTGAATGCTGATGGCAGTTTCAAAGGTGAAGCTGAAAATCTTACACCAATTCAGTTCGTTGCTAGGTATTTCTATGGTACTGGTGCTGATGTTTATGGTAATGACCATGCTAACAGTGCGCAAGTGCGTGCATTAGCTGATTACTTCACAAAGAATGCGATTGCAACACTAGGTACGGTGATGCGCACTGAAGCCATTGGTGCTAATGGTAAGGTTGATTTTGATTTTGGTGATGACCAGATTGGCTTGTACCTGATTATTGAGAATACACCGGCATCTGGTGATAATACAAGTGATTATAAGCAGACTACTCAGACTGTATCTCGTGCTATGATTGCTGGCACTGCATTCAAGGTCGGTGATAAGTATATTAATAAGTTTGCTTATAATAATGATGCTACTAATACTACTACACTTGGTGAGATTAAGTTGAAGGCTGATGCTGTTACTATTGATAAGGAAACAACAGGCGTTAATGGTAAGGCGGATTCTGATGATAAGTTGATTGCGGCTGGTTCAACTCGTTCATTCACTATTAAGACTAATGTTCCTAATTATATGAATGATTATCAGGATTGGAAGTCTTCTGGTCAAACACCTCGTTTCGCTGTACTCGATGAATCATCTTACAATCTTGATGCAGCTACTAACATTAAAGCTTATATTGATACTGATAAGGATGGTCAACTGTCAACTGATGAAATGAAAACACCATTAACTGCTGATACTGATTATACTTTGACTTATTATTTTACTTATACTGACGATGATTATACTAGCACTGATACTGACAATGATAATGCTTGGGAGCTTAGCCTTAATATGACTAATACTGATGGCTTTATTAATGAGTCTCAGTTGAAGAAATTCTCAGATGCTCACATTGTTATCACTTATGATGCTAAAGTGAATGCTAAGCAGGTTGATAATTCATATAATGATGCTATTGTGGATTATAGTAATGACCCGTATTCGGGTCTAACCATAAATTCTATTCATAAAGAGAAACTATATGAAGCTGATTTGAAGCTTGAGAAGGTTAAGTTCAATGATAAGGCGACGCAGCTTGATGGTGCGCAGTTTAAAGTGTATGCAGGTGATACTGCCACTGGTACTCCTATTAACTGGGTGGCTGATGGTTCTGATTATTTCATAGCTGGTGCTAATTCAGGGGCTACTAATGCTACTGATACATTGACTGTTAATAAGCAGACTACATTGAGGCAGCTGGCTGCTGACACTGATGCTACTACTGGTGCTACTTATACTTTCGTTGAAACCAAGGCACCTGCTGGTTATATTCTAGGTGATAAGCCAGTTACATTCAGTGTGACTGTGAAGCCAGTGTTTGATAAGAATGGTGAGCTTACTAGTGTTTCTTACTCATTGAATGGTGGTAATTATAATAACTTCCTAGACCTTGGTACTCTGAGCACAGCGAATGGTAAGAATACTCAGACTGTTAACGCCAATCTTGATGCTAATGCAACTACTCGTATTGTTGGTGGTGAGATAGCCATTGAGAATACAACTAGCATTAATAATTTTGCTAAGACTGGTGGTCAGATTATGAGTTATGTTGCGGCAGCGGCTGGTTTAGCAGTTGCAGGTGCTTTCATTGCTATGATTGCACGCCGTAATCGCAACAAAGCATGATAACACACTGAATTAGTGCTAACATGTATAATTGAATACATTATGATAGTGAGGCTTAGAGTGATTTTATCTCTAAGCCTCACTCACTTTTTATGCATACATATGTGCATACAAGTGCAATCAAACCAGAATCAAGTTATATTGGTCATAAATTTTGTATGCAATTCATGTATTCATGTATACAGTTTATTAACACTATTATAGCACTGCTGGCATTCTGAGATTCCAGCAGTATGAGTGGTTGAAATATGTATACATGTATACAATTACTAGTAGTATTCATGCATTTTATTTATTGCTAGTGAAATATTAAAATAACCTCTAATCAATCACACTATAGAGCACTAGCACTAGGATTAGGATTGTCGCATTAAGCATACACTTAGATTTCACTGAGATGCTAGCAGATGCTTATTGTTCACTACATCTTGTAAACAATTTGCTAGCATTGCTGTGATGATTATTTTTACACCCTAATGCAGTGCTTACAGTAAGCGACTGCTTTATGCAACAGAATATAATTACAGTGAATGCATGAGTAATTCATCATATGCCATAGTTGCTTTATGATGTGGTTTGTTTTCATTTTTACTTGCAAAATAATGTAGGCAGTGCGAACTAGTTGATTTTTATGTTTTTTAAGGTAATGATATTTTGCTCAGAATCGATGTCATCCAGTATGGCTGATTTATCAGCGCTGCTGGATGCCTCATTTCTTGAAAAATGATAAAAACCGCGTTTATGAGTAGTCAGTCATAAAACAGGTAAAATCTCGCTAGATTTTGATATTAGCGAATCTTAGCACTTCATCATAATTAACTAAGTAAGTTAAAAATTAACCACCTAAAATAACCAAGACCTACATGCAGCATACACAACTATACCTGGCGTTAAATAATGTAGTAATGGTATCATTGTATACATTGTATACATTAAGAATGTAAAACTAGTTAACCAAGTAAGCGTATAAAATTAGCATGAGTAAGAATAAACAAGTATCATCATTACCTCGTAAAACAAGAGAACAAATACTTAATGAAAGATTCCCATCAGGCTTAAGAGTTGATATAAGCAGGCATGACTGGCTAAACATCATATTAGTCATTATAAGCTGGTCATTATACATTGCATCAGCACTCATGATTTCATACGCTATCCAACAAATGATACTTGCTGATAATATTCAGAAAACAGTTGCTAGCAATGTCATCAATGACACGCAATCATGGCCTACAGATAATGTTAAAGCACAGTATGATAAAGCTAAGTCTTATAATGATAACATGCTAGCAAATGGCGTGCAAGCAATGGGTGATGCTGTTGACCCTACTGATGGTAAACGGATTGAAGATAAGGATACGGCTTATCAGGATGCTTTGAATATTAACGGGTCTGGTGCAATGGCTGTGCTGCGTATCCCTAAGATTTCATCTGAGATGGCTATTTATCATGGTACAACTGATGATGTTCTCACTGCTGGTGTTGGTCATGTTTACGGGTCAGCTCTTCCTATTGGTGAGAATGGCACTACATCAGCTGTAAGTGCTCATAGTGGTGGTGTTAATGGTTTGTTCTTCACTAGATTACTTGAAATGAAAAGAGGCGATTTCATGTATTTGAATGTTCTTGGTGATGAGCAGGGTTATGAGGTTGAAGATATACTTGTTGTTCAACCTGAGCAATTAGGTGATGTTATCAATGATTACACTTTGAAATCAAAGCAGGATAATAAGGCTAGATTGTTTGCTTCAACTTGTACACCACCTGGTGTGAATACTGAGAGGTTAATTGTTGTTGGTGTTAGAAAGTCAATTCCGAATCCTATTCCTAAGAGTGATACTCAGAAGGATAATAGCTTGTACGCGGCTAGGATTGCAATTACTATATTCATTGTTCTTATTATTATTGGTATTGTTTTTAATATTATCCGTCGCCATAATAGGATTAAGAGAGAATTATCTCAGCTTGATGCAGAAGATGATAATGATGAAAATACTGAAAACTCTAAACAAAATTTAGAAAACCAAGCAAACAATAAGGCAATTAGAGCAAATAATAATGATACTAATGAAACATCAGCATCTTAACTTTTGCAATACTTAATCCAACTGTTGTAAGCATAATGTTTACAATAAGCGATACTATAATGTCAAATTAAAACTATCTTTTCACAGCACCATTACTATTAATCAAGAAATAGAATACTGCTAGCAAATGTGAGCAATTTGCTAGCAGTAAATACTAAGCATAATAATACTAATAACAAAAACTAAATAATATTTCACTGATAAAAATCCTAATGCTAGCAATTGTATACAAATTCGTGCAAACCTAGATTATACCTTGATATCAGGTAAACCATTATTATCTTACGCATTACTCACTAACCACTAGCAATCTAAAACTACTTATAGCTTATCACTATAAGCTACTAGCGAGTTATAAGCTTTTGTATAGTATTCTTAAGCTTATTGTATATTGTTGTTTGCATGATGGCATCGATTACATCCTTGCATTTCATATATTGTATAGAATCTTTACCGTACCTTGAGGCAACATCATTCAATCGTTTATCAAAACCTACTATTTGACCATTAGAATCGACTGTCATATCAGCTATATTTAATAATACTCCAAGTGGTGTCTCTAGTCCTTTGAGGCTACCATGATTTGCAATCTCAGACCAATGAATATAGCCTTGTTCTTTTAATAGCTCACCTCCAACAGTAGCATGATGCTCATTATCTGTTATGCAGTATGCAAAATCATGCAGCCATCCACATAATGCAGCTTCATGCGAATCAATGTTGACAATTGGTGCCAGAACACCCATTAAGTATGATACGGTTCTAGAATGGTTGACACGAGATTCTTTAAGAATAGTGAAATCAGTCATATATAATGTCCTTCAATAATAACTTAAAAGTTTATAATAATTACTCATTTTTAGTATAAATTTGAGTAATTATGCTAATCATTACAAAGTTGCGATAAGTTATGAAATAATACTAGTCGCAGCCATCCTAGCAATATCTCAAACTAATCATCTAACTGTCAGCAATATTGCCAGCAATGTTCACAGGTATGTTATGATTACATTTAACTGCATTAACATGGTAAGAAAAAACATTGCTAGCAGTATACTTCATAACTGCCAGCATATAAGTAATCGGATTCTTACATATAAAATGCAAGCAATTGTTAACATGCACTGCACTCTTTTTTGATAGCTAGTATTAGTGTGAACAGTTATGCTGATTATAATAACTATCACCATTGACTAGCATTATAATACTTAGTGAACTACTGTGTCAGTATAAATGCTAACAACATGTAAGCAATGCCAAAGTTATGGTATTATTACCTACTTCCAGTATATAAGTGAATCAGGTTAATTATGAGTTAATCCATTGACCAGATTCAATGTAATCTTCTAGTTCAGAATCAAGTTCACCGTAATTGTCTAGCCAATGATTAATCATATAATCAATCTCATTATCTTCTTTTAGAAAGGCATCTGCTATCATGTCGCCATATTTGTATTCTCTATGAAGTATACGGCGATTATTGATAAATTTCACAATGCTTCTTATCTTCATTAAGCACACACTTATAAGGCTTTCTTTATTATCATTATCTTTCTTAATAAGAATGTCATCATTATCAGCAATGCAAGCATTACTAGTATAATAATCAGTCAAAATTAACCATCACCTTAATCTTAATTTTTATAATTCATATGTTATTGCTTGCATTATTGCTAACAGTTAACAGCTAGCAAATTGCTAACAACAATGCAAGCAGTTCACACATTCTTGCAATAGACAGTTGTAATCATGCGAGCAATTATAATCAAACCAAGTAATCACAGGCATTATATAACATAAATTCTAATAAGTCATGAGTTCCTGTGCTATGAACTCAACTGGATAAGATAACAACTGATTAGTAATAATGAAATTACCATCATCATCCCTATCACCAGAATGCTTAATAAGCTTATTTACCAATCTAATAATCTCATTAGCATTAGCATAACCCACTTCATCAAATAACACACCAATAAGACTATTCAACCTAGCTCTTAATGCAATACAAGTGCTAGCACTGACATCATCATACGCTTTCATCTGACTGAATACACATGATGAATCAATCAGAATCGGTGGTATTGAATTAAACTTAATGTCATCATCATGCTTACGGGCTTTCATAAAATACTCAACTGAATCAAACTGTTCCCATGATTTAACTTTCAAACCTGATAATGCAATAGGCAGTTCAGGATTAATCAGATTATCATCAGGCATCCAATTCTCACCAGCAATCCTAGCCAGTAATTCAGTCTCACTGTGATACCAGCAGGAATCAAAAATATACTCATTATCATCTTGTTTACAAAATGGTAAACTATCCGTGCTAGCATGATTTGCTTGCATAATGTTCTCAAGTGCCATGACAGTATAAGCATCATATGATTTACCAATGACAGCTAATCGTGTTAGCATGTTATCTGGCTCACACGCATAATTAAGCGTCCTACTGATATCATCCTCACTCACACCAAGTGCAAACATGCTGGCAATGCATTCAATCTGACCAATCAAACAATAATCATTATCATACTTATCATAAGCAAAATAAGATTTATCATGTAATGATGATAGCATCACTAATGCCCTGTCAATGCACTCACTAGTGAAACCATGTGGTATCTGACTGGCTGGCATGTTAAGCATGAATGCATACATGTCAGCATCATTAGTGAAATTACAATGACCTGATGCGAGTTTTCTAGCTCTGCTGGCAATGTCAGTGCTGACAGCTGGCAGGTGATTACCTATTAGCATACTGAGTTCTTTAGCCATTATTTCCATGCATGTTTCCATGACAGCATGTGATGGAAAATGTGCGTTCTTACCATCCATCATAAGTTTAACACTATTATTATGATAGTAAGCTGTTGAGTAATCCCGTCTTTCACTGGGTTTCAACTCATGCCTGTAAGTACCACCAGCAGTATTAGCATCATTCAATGTTGTAGTAGTCATCATATACTATATGTTGACATCCTCCCATGCCTGAAGTCATGGGATTCCTACGCCGTTCGGCTTAATGGAGCCTTGCGGTTCGGTGGGTTCCCGCTTCATTGGCGTTAGCGTTGCGACTGGCGCAAGCCAGCCTCCGTCTTACATCGCCTCCAACGGGCGTTTAACGACTCGGCTCGTCCAGCCGCGTCATGAATATTCGATTCTAATAATAGTCAGTCAATGAAAATAACCACAGTAAAAGTTAGCGTTCAATGCTCTCTCAATCAGCGGCTTGGTTCTCGCCCGCCTACTGAGAATCAGAATTGTACGCCATGCGCCTTACACTGGTTTCATTCTGACTGGTTTGGGCTTTAATCTTCGTTCTCAGAAACCGTATCCTACTACATGATTATTCCTTTCTTATCCTGTCAAGCGTTCATAACTTCTATGATACCACATACTCTTGGTTAATGCAAGTTTGATTTCAAAATAATACCAAGTGAACTCTTGATAGAAAGCACTAGATAGATAAATTGATTATGCTTGGTTTCACCACCGCCCTGAAGAGCGGTGTCCTCTCACACGATTATGATAGCATGATAGCAGTATGATTGCAAACAAGAGATGATTGCAGCAAGTCTATATAGTATGATAAAACAGTATTATTACAACATATGCAGCAAGGCTAGTGTGTTCTGTCTGGATTATTAGTCTGTCTGGCTTATTTAGTATTGTGAACATGCTTGTTAACAACTGCAATCAATCATAGTTCTGAGTCTTGCGACTAGTTTCCGATTTTCTGGTATTCTATGATATTATTGAATGTATGCGGATATCAACGCCAGCCGCAACATCCTTCCGAGACGTTCTCTGAAGGTTGCTGGCGTTCCATCTGCAAGAGGAAAATCGTTCATGTGTTCTAAAAACACACGAACCGATGCGCATATCATGGTGCATGTTGTGCGCTACGCCCAAACGAGTGGGGCTACCCCACGTAGAGCAAACCGCGCAAACGAGATGCTCCAACGGAGGTTAAGGTTTCAGACGGTATCATAAAATACCATTTGAAATCACACTCTACCTGTGTGGTTCAACTATCTTAATAGAAGTTCGTTATTAATAAGACTTAAGCCATCAAACATGTAGTATATGTTTGATGGCTTTGTATGATAAAGAGATGGCTTATTTTAGTTATTATCTATTCTTATACCAATCCTTGATTGTTTTAGTATGAGCAATCCAAGTTGGTTGTGGTTGACCATAATCGCTCTCATTAAGTGAGACTAGAAAATCATGCATTGTATATCGTTTAGTTCCAAGGTACTTAACCATCTTTAGCAATCGCATGTTAACATGCTTATGATTACCATCACCACGATAACCAGCCACGGCGTAAAACCTGATTGCAGCTGTTTGCATGTCGTTCAATCCAGTAATCAGCTTCTCACTTTGCTTAACACCTGAGACATGTGGCAGTTTTGATTCAGCATCATCAAGCCAGTTATTATCAAGTAGGTTAATGCGATTACGAGGTTCATCATGATTAATGTATTCAATGTAGTAAGCTGGTTTACCATCATTTATCTTATTATCATTATAATTTCTTTCAATCAGCTTATACTCACTATCATCATTGCGCTTAACATCATTGATGCATTTATCAGTGTAATCATTTTTTGTAATTGCTGGCATTATTTATACTTATCTTTCTTTAAT
>Ga0256406_1001235_pt1 | contig 42239 bp, 43 predicted proteins | sample RumenRJG_03DNA_FD_185986 | JGI IMG/M metagenome (GOLD analysis project Ga0256406, IMG submission 185986) | Bovine rumen microbial communities from Lethbridge, Alberta, Canada - RJG_03 | ecosystem: Host-associated > Mammals > Digestive system > Stomach > Rumen | place: Canada: Alberta | collected... | reverse complement strand
TCTTTACCTTTACCATGTGTTTTCATGCTCCCTTGGGAAACGCGCCATTCGGCATTGAAAACGTATCGTGATTGATTAGATAAATGGTTCGGGATGGCCTGGGCCCCCCATGCTCCTTTTATAGCGGATGCCGCGGTAACTCATCCGGATGAGGAAGAAGGAACTGGAGATGGCGCTGCAGCGCATACCCCCGTTCGAGGACCCCGACCCGTCCCTGGAGCAGTATCCGACGCCCGCGCCGATCGCCGCCGATATCATCTACCGGGCATACTCCGCGGGGGACATCGCCGGCATGAAGGTGATGGACCTCGGCTGCGGCACCGGCGTGTTCTGCATAGGGGCGGCGCTCATGGGCGCCGGGATGTCGGTAGGCTACGACATTTCGCAGAAGGCCCTCGGCATCGCCCGGAAGGCCGCCGATGAGCTGGGAGCGGACGTCGAGCTCAGGCTGTCGGACGTGCGCGATGTCTCCGAGGGGGCGGACACCGTCCTGATGAACCCCCCTTTCGGGAGCCAGAAGAGGAACGCGGACCGTCCCTTCCTCGACAAGGCCATGGAATCCGCCGAGAAAGTCTACTCCATCCACATGGCAGGCACGCTGGAGTTCGTGAAAGGCTATGCGGAGGAGAAGGGCAGGCGGGTGACGGACTGCAGACTTTATAAGTACGTAATCCCGCATACTTTCTCATTCCACACGAAGGCGAAACAGACGGTGGAAATCGTCTCCGTCGTCATAGAATGAACCAGACGCCTCGTGCGGCGATGATTGGTGAATCAAATGGCCGAAAGATATGTGCTCCCCGGCGACGAGATCGCCGCGGAGGAGGAGTACGTCGCCTCCGACGGAACATATGCCAGGAACGGGAAGATCTACGCGTCCCAGGTAGGGACCCTGGTGCTGGACGATAACGACTGCACGGCGAAGGTGGTATCGCCCAACCCGCCGAACATCCTGAAGGAGGGCGACATTGTGTACGCCACCATAGATGACACGAGGAAGACCATGGCGACCGCCACCGCCCTCATCCGCGAGGGGACCTGCCGCGCGATAGCCAGCAGCACGGTGGCCACCATCCACGTCTCCAAGATCTCCCCCGACTACACCGACAGCGTCTCCGGAGAGTTCAGGAAAGGGGACCTCGTGAGGGCGAGGGTCATCGGCGTCAAGCCGTCGCTGCAGCTCACCACCAAGGACGCCCACCTCGGAGTGGTCCGCGCCCAGTGCGGGATCTGCAAGACCGAGCTCAGGCGCACCGGCCCGGGAACCCTGAGCTGCCCCAAATGCAAGACCAGCCAGCCCAGGAAGCTGGCCGACGACTACGGCGACGTGAAGATATGACTCGCAACGATGCTGAGATCGAGAACCTCCGCCTGCAGGTCAGGGACCTGAAGGCGGAGGTCAGGCAGCTCCGCGAGTTCGTAAAGTCCCTCTATGCCCTGCTCAACGAGGACGAGGAATACCAGCCGGACGACTACGAGGGCGGGGTCGAGTTCGGAAGGGTGAACACTTGAAGGTCCTGGTCCTCATCTCGGGAGGCATAGACTCCCCCGTGGCGGCGTACGTCATGGCGCATGCAGGCGCCGAAGTGGCGCTCCTCCATATGGACAACCGCCCATACGCGGACGACAGGTCGATCGACCGGGCGATGCGCATAGCCGCGCGCCTGAGGGAGAAGACCGGGCAGGAGATGCCCCTCTACAGCGCCCCCCACGGCCCCACCCAGAAGGCCATCGCGGAGAAGGCCGACACTCTGTACCAGTGCGTCCTCTGCAAACACGCCATGCTCCTTACAGCGGAGCGCGTGTGCAAAAAGATAGGCGCGGGAGCGATCGTCATGGGCGATTCGCTCGGGCAGGTCGCCTCCCAGACCCTGCTGAACATCAATTCGGAGGTCCGCGGCATCAACACGGTCATCCTCAGGCCCCTCATCGGCTACGACAAGGAGGAGATAATGCAGATTGCTAAGGCCATCGGCACCTACGATCTCTCCAACCTCCCGGCCATCGGATGCACGGCGCTCCCGAAGAAGGTCGTCACCGAGGCCGATATCGCCCTGACCGACAGGTACTCCGAGGCCTGCGACATAGAGGGCCTGGCAGACGCCAGCGCCGCCGGGATCGGGAGATTATCCTGATCGCAGGAGGGCATCTTCCGATGCCGTCCCCGGCCGGCTCATTCCTGTGAGTGCTTCTTCTCCGAATATGCGTAGAACGCGGGGCAGGAGTCGATCTCCTCCTCGTCATAGAGCATGTCCATCGATATCCTCGTGACATAGCGGGCCTGCACGCGGGAAACGAAGATCTTGCGCCCGTTGCCGAGGGAGATGACCTCATCGGAGGCTTTGGGGGATTTGACCGATACCGGGACCAGGGCCGGGCCCAGGCAGGCGGTGCAGATGCGGTAATCCTCTCCGGACTCCTCCACCATCTTCCTGACGTCATCATCCACGGCGATTTCCATGGCATTCTGCATGTCGGATGTCATTAATAAAGAATCAAGTCCCGGACCGGCATGCCTGAGGCTCAGTGCTTTTCCCCGCCGCCGAAGAATGCCAGTATGTCCCTGACCGGATCGTCTGTGAGCTCGGCATTAAAGCCTTCCAGCGTGCCCGCCCTCCGATCGAGGACGACCGCCACTCCTCTGTCCGTCTCCGACCTTATGAGGCGGCCGACGGCCTGCCTCATCTTCCTCACAGCGGGGATCCTGACCGCCGACCTCCAGCCGTCGCCGTAACGTCTGGCACAGTACCTCACAAGGGCATCCTGCTTGGCGGACGGCCGAGGATACGGGATGCCTACTATCACTGCCACCTCCAGCTCCCTGCCCGGGAAATCCAGCCCCTCGCTCACCCTCCCGCCGGTGACCGCGAACAGCGTTCCCCCTGGCCTGCAGCGGAAATCGGTGACCTGGTCCATTAACTCTGACTGGGTCATGCCCCTGCTCTCGTAGTACACCGGCCTGCCGAGCTCATCGGCAAGGCCGTCGTCAGTGAACCTCTCCATCAGGGAATAGGAAGGGAAGAACACCGCCGACGAACGCTCTGTGGCCGTAACTATATCGATGATATGCTTCCGGAGCCTCTCATAGTTCCCGGCGTCCCCCAGCTCGTCGTACTTCGTCGAGACATCGTTAACGTAAAGCGTCCTCAGGTTCCCGGAGGGGAAGGGCGAGGGGAACACAGCCGTCTCCGGATTGTAGAGCCCCATCTCCGCCGAGTAATCGTTCAGGGGGGACAGCGTGCCGGACATGCTGATGCTAGAGAAGCAGGTGCTGAGGGGCTCGGCGGCCTCGTGCGGATCCAGGCAGTAAGCCTCGAAAGCGGGGTTATCTCCGCCGGACACCAGGAAGGCATGGCTCCAGCCGTCGCAGGACGCCCAGCAGGTCAGGAAGTCCGCAAGATGGGAAAGCCGGGAGCGCGGGAGCTTCCTCCTGGCCTTCTTGGCGTCCTCGATCAGCATCCCGGCCTCCTTCATGCGGCCCACGGCCGATGAGATGGATGCCGATGACAGACCCAGGCGCATCATGAGCTCGTCGCTCAGGTACTCAGGCGGGATGATGCCGTTCTCGCCTTTCAGGTAATCCCGGCAGGCGTCCGAGAGGATCTCCTGCAGGGCCTGTATCAGATCGGAGCAGGCTATGTCCCCGTGTATCGGCGGGTCCCCGTTCGACACGGCCTCGGACATCGCGAGGCTGAGGGACTTGGAGGTCATCCTGTAGGTCATCGTCTCCCTAAGGTACTGGGGGAGGTTGTGCGCCTCGTCCGCGATCACCACCGCGTCCCTCTCGGAGATGCCCATCCACTGCAGCAGCCGGTTCCTGATGGGCGCTATGAAGAAGAACGCGTACGGCGCCGATACCACCTCCGCATAAGGAAGGACCTTCTTGGACGCCTCGTAGGGGCATATCCCCGACGCGATGCAGAAATCCCTGAACTCCTCCGGGTCCGGATGTGCGGACCTGGCATATGTTATGCAGCGCTCGACGGCCGAGCTGCCGAGGGCTTCGTAGAACGGGCACTTGCCGGCCGGCCCGTCGCCTTTCTTGAGGGCAGAGCACAGTTTGGAGAGCTCCTCCGGCGTACCGTCGGACAGGTCGCGGTCGGAGGCCATGAACGGGCAGGTGGCCGGGCCCCTGCCCTGGATCGCCGCCGATAATATCGGGATCTTCCTGCCGATCGCGCGGCATTCCACAGAGACCTGGCGCTGCTGGCTCTTGGTGCGGGTGAGGTAGATCACCCGGCGCCCGGTGCCGGATATCCCCTCGAGGGCGCCGGCCAGGGACGCGGACGTCTTCCCGGTTCCGGTGCCCGATTCGATGACCAGGCTCCTCCCGCCGCGGACCGCGTCCCTGACGGTGCGGACGATCTCCGCCTGGCCGGGACGCGGAGCGTAGGGGAAAAGCCCGCTCACTGGGCGCTGCTCCTGTTCCAGACGTCGTCCGGGATGTCGGCGTAGACCGACTGGGAGGCGTCAGGGGCCGCCCGCTGCTCGGGCTCGAGGTCCCTGAGCTTCATGATGCGGTCGCGGTTGAAGAGCCAGTAGTGGATCCTCCATTCGCGGCCGTCGTAGAGGGTGATCTCCTCCCTCTCGGTGTAGAGGATGCCCGAGTCCTCCATCATGTAGAAGGCGTCGCGGTCCTCAGGCTCGAGCACGTTGTCGATGATCCTGTCGGAGTACCCGAAGAAGTTCAGCACATGCTGCGCCAGCCTGCGGGCGTCCTCCTCGTTGATTCCCATCTCGCCTTCTATGCTGTTCTTGACGGCGAGGGTCAGGTCGTTCTCTCCGATCATCGGATCAGAGCTCGGCGCACTTGGCGTCCCCGCCGGCGGCCGCCGCGATGCGGGCCACGGTCTCCTTCCCGGGGGCGGAGCCCAGGACGAGGACGGTCAGGGCGGTGCTGTCGTTCTCCTTGGTGGAGACGGCCATCTCCCTGATGTCGATGCCGGCGTCGGCCGCGGCGGCGCCGATCCTGCCGACGACGCCCTTGACGTCGGGGTAGGTCACGAACACCAGGTCGCCGGACAGGGGCACGTTGAACCTGTAGCCGTTGTAGTTGACGAGCCTGGCCTCGGACCCGAAGGCGGTGCCGCGGACGGTGATCGTCCTGCCGCCGGAGACGGTCTTGACCTCGATCATGTTGGCGTAGTTCTCGAACTTGTCGATCTTGGTCTCCTTGACCTCGATGCCCTTGGACTTGGCCACGGGGAGGGCGTTGATGATGTTGGCCCCGTCCTCGCCCACGATGCCTTTGATGATCCCCTTGACCGCGGAGACGGTCAGGAGCTTGCTGTCGGTCTGGGCGAGGCCGCCGTAATAGGAGACCTCGACCGAGCTGATGGGGGCGTCGCCGCCGAGCTGCCTGATGAGGGAGCCCATGTTCTCCGCCAGGGGAACGTAGGGCTCGGTCTCGGGGGTGAGCTTCCCGCGGGGCGCGTTGATGGCGTTGGTGATGATCCCGTCCTTGAGGTACTTGACCGCCGCATGGGCGATGTCGACGGCGACCCTCTCCTGCGCCTCGACGGTGGATGCTCCGAGGTGGGGGGTGGTGACCAGGTTGTCGAGCTCGAGGAGCTTCTTCTCGGACTCGTCGAGGGGCTCGCTGCACCAGACATCGAAGGCCGCGCCGGCGATGGTGTGTTCCTTCAGAGCGTTGTAGAGCGCCTCCTCGTCGACGATGCCGCCGCGGGCCACGTTGGCGAGGCGCGCGTTGGGCTTCATCATCTTGAACTGCTCAGTGGAGATCATGTTCTTGGTGCTGGGCAGCAGGGGGGTGTGGATGGTCATGAAGTCGGACTTCTGGAGGACCTCCTCGAGGGTGGTCAGCCTGACGCCGATCTCGTCCGCGACCGCCTTGGGCAGGAAGGGGTCGTAGCCGATCATGGTCATGTTGAAGGGCTTCAGCCTCTTCGCGACCTCTCCGCCGACGCGGCCAACGCCGATGATGCCGAGGACCTTGCCGTTCAGCTCGACGCCGGTGAACCTGGACCTGTCCCATTTCCCCTGGTGCATGGACATGTGGGCCGCAGGGATGTTCCTGGCCATGGCGAGGATCATGCCGCAGGTGTGCTCCGCCGCCGAGAGGATGTTCGCGGTGGGGGTGTTCATCACGAGGATGCCCTTCTCGGTCGCATAGGGGACGTCGACGTTGTCGACGCCCACGCCGGCGCGGCCGATGACCTTCAGCTTCCTGGCGGAGTCGATGACCTTCTTGGTCACCTTGGTGCCCGACCTGATGATGAGGGCATCGTAGTCGACGATCTCTTTGCAGAGCTCGTCCTCGGTCATGCCGGTCTTCATGACCACCGGCATCCCGGACGCCTCGAGGATGTCCAGGCCGTCTTTGCTGAGCTTATCCGAAACAAGAATCTTTGCCATTACTGCTTCACTTCCTCGAGAGCTTCGTCCATCACGCCGATGAGCGACCTGATGTCGGCGGGGGTGAGGTCCCCCATGGTGCCGACCCTGAACGTCTGCTTCTTGATGTTCCCGTATCCGTTGGAGATCTCGTATCCCCTGGACTTGATGACCTTGTGGAAGGCATCGAAGTCCAGGTCCCCTTTCTTTATGACGGCGAGGGAGTCCGACTGGTAGCCTTCCTCGGGGAAGATGCCCTCCAGTTTCTCCTTGGCCCATGCCCTCAGGAGGTCGCCCATCTCGCGGTGCCTCCGGTAGCGGGCCGCCATGCCCTCCTTCAGCATCTTGTCGAGCTGGTAGTCCAGGCCGAACATGATGGACACAGGAGGGGTGGTGAGCGCGTAGTTCTCGTCGTTCTTCTCCTTGAGCTTCACGAAGTCGGTGTAGAAGCCCTTGTTCTCCATGGACTCGGACTTCTTCATGAACTCGGGGGAGACGACCACGAAGGCCAGCCCGGGCGGGAGCGCGAGGTCCTTCTGGGAGCCGAAGACGACGGAGTCGGGCTGGGTGCGCTTCCAGTCCAGGTCCATGGCGAACATGGAGGTAACGGCGTCGATCATCACGAGGGCGTCGGGGTTCTGGGACCTGACCTCTTCCGCCAGGGCGGCATTGTCGCAGTAGACGCCGGTGGACGACTCGTTGCTCACCCAGTGGACGGCCTCGATGTCCTTGCCGACCTTGCCTTCGATGTCGGCGGGCTTGACGGCCTTGCCCATGGGGACCCTGACCACGTCGACCTTGCGGCCGTTGGTGGTGGCGACCTCGATGGACCTGTCGCCGAAGGACCCGGAGGTGAGCCCGAGGGAGTGCTCCCTGATGCCGTTCCTGGCCGCCCCTTCGAGGAGGACGGTCGCGGACCCGGCGACCATGAAGATGTCGTTGTCGGTCCCGAGGGCCTTGTGGAGCTTCTCCTCGATGTCGGCGTGCAGCTGCTTGTACTCCGAGGAGCGGTGGGTGATCATCGGCCTGTCCATTGCCTTGAGAACGTCGTCCGGGACGTTGACCGGACCGACGGTGAATAATTTCCTGCTCATTTGGATCCCTGAGCGCCCCTGGGGGCGGAATGAATCGGTTATTGGCAACCCTTATTTTTAACTATGCGCGCGCACGCGGAAACAGGATGCATGCGCGGATGCGGCGCCTCGGCAGGGAAGGCGCGGGGGCCGGGGCGGCCCTCCCGGGATCAGAGCTCGGACATGAACTTCTTCATGCGGGAGATGCCCTCGCGGATCTGGTCCTCGCCGGTGGCGTAGGAGATTCTGAAGAACCCTTCGCCGTGGGGCCCGAAGGCCGCTCCGGGGGTGACCGCCACATGGGCGTCCTTGAGCATCTTCTTGGCGAGGTCCACGGAGTGGATGTCGGCATCGTAGCGGGGGAAGAGATAGAACGCTCCTTCCGGCTTCTGGCACTCCACGCGGGGGACCTCCTCCAGGAGGTCGAGCGCGAGGTCGCGCCTGGTCCTGAACTCGTCGGTCATCTTCCTGATGGACGACTGGTCGCCGTCGAGGGCCTCGACAGCGCCCTTCTGGGCGAAGGAGACGCAGCAGGAGATGGAGTGGGACTGCAGCTTGTTGAGGGCGGTGATGTTGTTGACGCTCGAGACGGCCCAGCCCACCCTCCATCCGGTCATGGCATAGGTCTTGGAGAGGCCGGAGACCGTGACGGTGCGGTCGAGCATGCCGGGGACGGACGCGATGGAGAAATGCTTCCCGGAGTAGATGATCTGCTCGTAGATCTCGTCGGCGAGCACGATGAGGTCGTGCTTCTCGGCGATCTCGGCGATCTCCCTGACCTGCTTCTCGGGCATGACGCACCCGGTGGGGTTGGCAGGGGTGTTGAGGATGATCATCTTGGTCTTCGGCGTGACGGCCTCTTCCACCCTGCGGGGGTCGAGGATGAAGCCGTCGTCGTATTCCAGGGGGACGTAGACGGGCTTGGCGCCGCACAGCTTGATGTCCGCCTCATAGGTGACCCAGCCGGGGTCCGGGAGGATGACCTCGTCCCCGGGGTTCAGGAAGGCGAGGGCGGTCATGAAGATGGCATGCTTGCACGGGGTCACGAGCACGTTCATGGAAGAGACGTTCATACCGTTCCTGGCACGTGCGGTCTTAGCGATGGCCTCCTTCAGCTCGGGGATGCCGGTGCTGGGAGTGTAGTGGGTGAACCCGCTGTCGAGAGCGGATTTGGCCGCGTCCACGATGTTGGCAGGAGTGGTGAAATCCGGCTCCCCCATCGAGAAGGAGACGATGTCGATGCCCTGAGCCTTGAGCTCGCTGACTAAGTTTCCGATTGCGATTGTGCCCGAGGCCGGGATCTTCTGTACCCTGTCCGATACGCTGACCATGATGCGAACCCCTTGTTCTCGCCGTCCATAAGGAACTTCCGTTAAATACATTGCTGAATGCGCGCGGGCGCGTATGCGGCGGCACGGCGGTTCCCGGACCGGATAATGTACAATTGAACGGCGAAAAGCCTCCGGACTGGACAATTGAACTGCCCGGAGGCCGGGCCGGATGCGCCCGCGGGACTCCTTCAGGACATTATGTCCTTGATGTGCCCGGCCGCGTTCGCGTCCCTGATCTCCATGGCGAGCCTGCCGCCGGTGCTGAGGCCGGGGTAGATCATCTCGGCGTACGGGGACCCGTTGATGAACGGGTTGGTGCCGGCGACGATCCTGGTGGAGATCTCGAAGATCCTGAACTCCAGCTTGTCGTTGACGACGGTCTCGAGGCAGAACGGGCCCCACATGCCGCCGAACAGCTCGTAGGACCTGTTGACGATGTCCTCGGCCATCTTGAACGCCTTGGGCAGCAGGGACTCCCTGATGACGACCGGGGTGTTGCCGGTGACGACGAAGCTGGGGTAGATCCCGTGCTTCTTCGCGTCCTCGATGCTGCCGAGCTTGTACATCTCATCGATGTTGGACTCGTCCCTCCTGTCCATGGAGAGGAGCTCCAGCGATCCGCCCTGCTTTATCCGGTACCCGTCGGTCTTGAGGGGGTCGTAGAAGAAGTGGAGGTAATACCTGGTTCCGAGGCAGTACTCCTGGATCGTGTAGGGCTGGCTGGTGTCGATCCCCTGCTTGAAGTCGGGGTAGTCCTTGGCGATGAAGAAGCCGCGGCCGCCTTTGGCGCCGTGATACTTCACCATCACCGGCTCCTTGATCTCCCTGGCGTCGGTGATGAGCTTGGGCATGGGCGCGCCGGCGGAGGTGATCCACTCCCTCTGCTTGTCCCTGTCGGACTCCCATCCGAGAACGGCGCGGTTGCCGTACGAGGGGACCTCGAACTCCTCGAACGCCTTGTGGCCCATGTACTCCACGAACGACCCGTGGGGGATGAGGACGACGTTTTCGTCGAGCAGCTCGTCCTTGCGCTCGATCATCTCGTCGTAATCCTGGTACTTGTAGAATTTGTCGGGCTTCGCAAGGGGGAAGGCGTCGTATATCTTCTCGTTGTCCCTGGTGACGAGCCCTATCGTCTTGAACCCGAACTTCTTCGCTCCGTGGAAGATCTGCAACGACGAGTGGGAACAAAGGGTGGCTATGGTCAGATTCCCGAGGTCATAGCCGTCGAGGATCTCGTCGATCTTCTTTCTTGGAACCATGCCGTTCTATCTCGTTTCACTTTTTAAATATATGCCAACCTCCGCAGGCGGACGTACCGCTGGACAGAGCGGATGAGACCCGGCCCTCCTTCGGAGGGCCGTATTCCGGGGTCCGGCATGTTCCCTTGGTTGCAATAGATAAGTTAAAAGGTGAGCCGGCGATGTTCCGAGTACAGCGGAAACCTGCCCAAAAAGCATGTAAAAACCTCGCTGAAAATGAACAAGAGGGAGATAGAATGGAGGATTCCGGGAAGATCGACATAGGGCCGATCGCCGAGGAGATATTCGGCGCGCTCGGCGGAAAGGTCGACATGGAAACCATCCGCAAGGAAGCGGACACGTACATCAATGTGTACCATATAGAGCCTGAGACCGCCAAAAGCGGCATCATGAAGAAGCTCGGCGGCAGGAAACCGTCGGACGGCGTGCAGGTCTCGTCGTCGGGCGTGACCAAGAAGGTCGGGGAGATCACCGGGACGGAGATGAACGTCACCGTCACCGCGAAGATACTCTTCGTCGAGAAGAGGGAGATCACCGCCAGAGGCGTTCCCAAGACCATCATTTCCGGGATATGCGCGGACGATACCGGCTCCATACCGTTCACCATCTGGAGCGACGAAGGGGAGTACGAGAAGGGTTCTGTGTACACGTTCAAGAACGCCTACACGAAGAAGTTCCGCGACGCGCCCCAGCTCAACATCGGCAACCGCGGGAAGGTCATCCCCGCGCCGGACGTATCGTTCGGATCGATCAGCCAGAGCTCGGAGGCGGTTTCGCCCCAGGCCAAGCCTGTCAAGATTTCCGAGATAACTGATAAGAGCGGGAACGTCTGCATCACCGGCAAGATCATAGACGTCGCCACCAGGGAGATCTCGATCAAGGGAGAGCCCAAGACCGTCTGGTCCGGCACCATCGCCGACGACACCGGCAAGATCACCTTCACCGCCTGGAACGATTTCAAGCTGCGCGAGGGCGAGAACGTCAAGATCGCCAACGCCTACATCAGGGCCTGGAAGGGCATACCCCAGCTCAACATCGACAAGACCACGGTCGAGGAGATCTCCGGGGAGATCCCCGGCGTGAAGGCCGAGGACAGCCAGAAGACGGTCGGCGAGATCGTCCGCATCGGAGGAGGCCTGGACATCGTCATCAAGGGCACGGTCGTGGACATCAGGTCCGGATCAGGGCTCATCGACAGGTGCCCGCAGTGCAGGCGCGCCATCAGCAACGGGGAGTGCGCCGTCCACGGGCCCGTCCAGAACCCGGTGAAGGACCTGAGGATCAAGGCCACCGTCGACGACGGCACCGGCGCCATCAGCGCCATCATCGGACGCGCCGACACCGAGAAGCTCACCGGCATGACCCTCGACGAGGCAGAGGCCCTGGCCGAGTCCTCCGGCAACCCCGGGGCGGTCGCCGACAGGATCGCCTCCGCGCTGGTCCTCAAGAGGGTCACTCTCAAAGGGAACGCCATGACGGACGACTTCGGCCCGTCGATCATCGTCCACAGCGCCCAGCTGTCGCCGGTGGACGTGAAGGCGGAAGCGCGTAAGCTGTACGAGGAAGTGGAGGGATCGCTTTGACCAACGCAAGAGAGACCGCGTGGAGGGTTTTCTCCACTGAACTGAACAGTGCCAGCTACGAGATCAAGGCCGAGGCCGAGAAGATGCCGTCCTATCAGCTCAGCCGCCTGGGGGCGCGCATCAACCGCGTCCTCATCGCGGGCATCCTGACCGAGAAGGAGAACGTCGGCACCGACGACGAGCCCATGTGGAGGGGCAGGATCCAGGACGTCGCGTCCGGGACCGTGTACATCAACATCGGGAGGTTCCAGCCTGACGCGGCGGCCGCCATGGCCAAGATCGAGGCTCCGTGCCTCATCGCGGTCATGGGGAAGGTCAAATCGTACACCACCGAGGACCAGAGGACCTTCGTATCCGTCCGCCCTGAGAGGGTGGTGCCCATCACCGAGAGCATCCGCAGCGAGTGGCTCCTCGACACCGCCCGCTCCACCTGGGACAGGATGGTCAAGATGCAGAAGGCGCTCAAGGCCGAGGACAGGTCCGCCGAGGGGCTGAAGAAGACCGGCCTCTCCGACACCGAGGCGGCCGGCATCAGCCAGGCCATCGAGGTCTACGGGCCCCCCGAGGCCGGGACCTACCTGATCAGCATCCAGAACGCCCTCAGGGCAATCCTCCCCGATGACAACATCGATCTGGGTCTTCCGGAGGATTCCGTGCCCGAGGGGCCCGAGGAGATCGACATCGACGTCCAGCCCGGGGACCCCAAGGCCGCCGCGGACGCTTCCCCCTCTTCCGAGGACAGGGAGGCCAAGGAGGCCGCCGTCCTGAAGCTCATCAAAGAGCTCGACACCGACGGCAAGGGCGCGGCCCGCGACGAGCTCGAGCGCAGGGCGGAGCAGGAGGGCATCTCCAGCATGGAGCTCGAGGAGATCACCGACGGCCTGCTCAACAAAGGGCTCGCTTACGAGCCCAACCTCAGATACGTCAAGGTCATCTGAGCTTTAGGCGGGAGACCGCCGGGCCCGCACCCCGGTCCGGGGTGCGGGCCGATAAATTCTGATCCGGGCATCAGTGCCCGGGCTTGTACATGACGGCGGAGCCGTATCCCACGCAGCTGCCGGCGCCCATGCCCAGGGTCACCGACGAATCCGTGCTGTCGAGGATGCTTATCCTGCCGGGCGCGGACAGCATCATGGCGACGGCGATGGGGCCGTAGCCGCACACGGTGAGGGATTCCCTCCTGACGATGTCGAAGACCGCATCGGGGTTCCCGGATGCGACGGCCCTGAGGAAGTCGGCATCGGCGCTCTCCGCGTAGGAATGGGGCACGTAATGGACCAGGTCGCTCGAGGCCACGATGACCACGTCGTACCCTGCACAGGCCGTTCTTATCGACTGTGCCAGGCGCTCGGCCGCGCCGGGGTTCTGCCTGCTCATGATGACAGGGACCACCTGCGCCCCGGGATCGATGTACTGTATGAACGGCATCTCCACCTCTACGGAGTGCTCCCTGAGGTGCGCCCTCGGGTCGTCGGGGATGAGTTCTCTCAGCCTCATCGCGATGTCCTTATGGACGGGGACGCGGCCCATGGGGGTGAGGTAATCGTCGCTGCACATGACGCTCTCATAGGGCACGCCGTAATGGTCGGGGCCGATCACGATGTACGCGTCCGGCCGGCCGTCCTCGGCCAGGGCCTTGAAGGCATGGGCCGCGCACATGCCCGAGCATTCATAGCCGGCATGGGGGGCCAGGACTGCCGATATCGACCTCTTCCCAGTGCATTCGCCGGGCTCGCCGGGGCCGGACCTGAAGCACCTGGCGACGGACGCCCTCAGCTCGGAGGGGTCGGAGGGATAGAAACTTCCAGCAACTGCGGGACTGCGCATATGAGGATAATAGAAGAAGGAACCTAAAGGGTTTAGGGCGGGGGCGCGGGGCCCCCGGTCCGGCTCAGTACTTGGCCTCGAAGTCGTCGATGGTCAGGGTGAACTCGGAGGCGTCCTTGATGTCTCCGCGGGCAAGGAGGACCTCGCGGGCAAGGAGCCAGTAGATGCACGCCAGGGAGCGCCTTCCCTTGTTGTTGGTGGGGATGACGAGGTCGACGTTGCGGGACTCGTTGTTGGCATCGCAGAGGGCGACGATCGGGATCCCGAGGTTGAGGGCCTCGTTGAGCGCCTGCTTGTCGGCGGCGGGGTCGGTGACGACCAGCACATCGGGCTCGACGAAGGAGGGGTTGGCGGGGTTGGTCATGGTCCCGGGGACGAAACGTCCGGCGAACGCGGGGGCGCCGATGGCCTTGGAGAACTCCCTGGCAGGGCGCTGTCCGTACTGCCTGGCGGAGGCCACGAGGATGCGCTGGGGGTCGAACCTGGAGAGGAACTTGGCCGCGGCGCGGATCCTCTCGTCGGTCTTGGTGACGTTGAGGACGTAGAGTCCGTCCTGCCTCACCTTGTAGATGAACTGCTTCATGTCGGCGCTCTTGTACTGGGTACCGATGTGCACTCCGGAGGTCAGATAGATGTCCTCGGGGACGAGGAGCTCCTGGGTAATAACCTGCACGTCATCATTGTCTGCCATGTTTGTCACCTTTCAGTTTTTAACGACCGTGATCGGGATCACGTCTTCTTTGAATTCCAGCATGGCGATGTCGATGGGGTCGATCATATCCGAAGGATAGTCGACCAGGACAGGTGCGCCGTAGGATATCTGAAGCGCGCGGGCTCCGATGATCCTAGCCTTCTCAAACCTAGTGTACTTCATAAGGTCACCACACTGAATCGATTCGCCTCTAGCCGCATGTCCGTTATAAACCTTTCTTTCAGTTAGTGGAATATCAAATAACGCACGCGCGCGTATAACGCGCACATCATATAAACGGGAACAGAGTACGAGGCACGGATGTCAGACGAGATGAGCATATGCGCCGCTGCGCTCTTCCGCAGCAAAGGCAAGGACGCGATGACCCCGAAGGAGATGAGGATGTACATCTCCCTGGACCTCAAATGGATGTCCGCGAAGGAAGCGGATGCCCTGATCGCGGCCATGATCTCCTCCGGCGCGATGAAGCAGGCCGGCGGGTACATAAGGCCGGGAGCGGACTACTCCGGCCTGCAGGTCCCCATCGCCTACCGCCCTTCTGAAGCTCTCAGGAAAGCAGCTGCCACAGGAAAGCAGCCGGCGAAGATTGCGAAGACCCAGACGCCGCCGGCCGCCGATTCCGAGGACATGTTCCCGAAGCTCGTCGCGCTCTCCGGAAAGTACGGATGGGACAACCGCGGGAAGTTCATCTCGGAATGCAACAGCATCAAAAGGAAACTCAGCACGGACATCTCGGTCGCGGCGCTGCTCGTCCTGAGGGACTCAGGTGCGGACGTGAAAGCGCTCGCCGGCGAGATCTACGAGAAGATCGCTGTGCACTGACAGCTGAATGAGCGCGGCCGGACGGATGGATATGCGGGCCCGGCCGCCTGCTCCGGCATCCTGTTCAGGATGCATTATAAAAACCGCCGGAAAGGCCCGGCGGAAAAGGTTTCCTGGATCAGTTCTTCTTTTTATCCTTCTCTTCCCTGATGATGAAGTTCCCGAGGGTCATGCCCTTGGCATCTCCCCTGGCGTTCACGGAGCCGCCCTCCTGGACGATCTCGGTGAGCTTGATGCCGAGGGCCTTCTCGAGCTTCTTGATGAGCTTCTCATCGGGGACGAGGTTCTGGGCCTCGACCTTCTCGAGGATCCCCTTCTTCTCGTTGATCGACTTGGCGAAGGACTCCATGTCGAGGTTCTTCTTCTCGCGGGCTTTCCTGATCGCCTTCCCGTAGTCCTCGATGAGGGCCACGGAAGCGGTGCCTGCATAGATGTCCTTGGTCTGCATGCGCCTCTGGCGCTTCTCCAGCCTCTGCTGGATGATCGCGCTGTTGCTTTCGAAGCTGCGACCGCCGTCCTCCTCGCGGGGGGCGTGGTAATCGTCGCCGAACCTCATGCAGTTCGGGCACAGGTTGAGCTTCGCTCCCTGCACGACCATGAGGCGGGTGGTGGGCACGTCCTTGCCGCACATCTCGCAAATCATGCATCTTCCATGTTTGCACTCGTAAATATAGTTAATCAGCGTACCGAGCTCCGCAGGGCCGGGATCCCTAGAACAAGGTTTTTATGAAGTGCAAACCGCATTTCCGGCATCGCGACTGTGCCAGACTGCAGGAAGAGGCCGGGAATCAGACAGATGTACTTTCCTGCGTGTAAGTTCGGCTTTAATAAAAGCGAACGCCATCACCTCGTGTTTGATATGCCCGAGGAAAACGAGACCGACGATTTGAAAGCGAAGGTTGTTTCGCTCGAAGAGCGCAACGTGCGCCTCATGCAGGACCTTCAGAACGCTGAGAACTCGAAGCGCGCGGCAGAGAGCGAGCTCTTCAGGCTGCAGAAGGACATGGCAAGGGTCAGGGGCGAGCTGGAGAGGCTCAAGACCCCTCCGCTGGTCATCGGCAGCCTCCGCGACATCCTCCCCGACGGGAAGGTCGTCGTCAAGAGCTCCAGCGGCCCCGACTTCCTTGTGGGAGTGTCGGACTACGTGGACCGCAAGGACCTCATCCCGGGCTCCAGGGTCACCCTCAACAAGCAGTCCCTCGCCGTCATGCAGGTGCTGCCCAGCGCCATCGACCCCGTCGTCTCCGGCGGGGAGATCCTCGAGAAGCCGACGATCACCTACAAGGACGTCGGCGGTCTGTCCAAGCAGATGAGGGAGCTGCGCGAGGCCGTCGAGGACCCCCTGCTCCGCCCCGAGCTCTACAAGAAGGTCGGGATCGAGCCTCCGAAGGGAGTTCTCCTGGTCGGCCCGCCCGGCACCGGGAAGACCCTCATGGCCAAGGCCGTCGCGAACGCCACCAACGCCACCTTCATCAGGCTGGTCGGCTCGGAGCTCGTGCAGAAGTACATCGGAGAGGGCGCGAGGCTTGTCCGCGAGCTGTTCGAGCTCGCCAAGGAGAAGGCGCCTTCGATCATCTTCATCGATGAGATTGATTCCGTGGGCGCGAAGAGGGCCGACGTCGCCACCTCCGGCGACCGCGAGGTCCAGAGGACCCTCATGCAGCTCCTCGCCGAGCTCGACGGGTTCACCCCCACCGGCAACGTCAAGATCATCGGAGCCACCAACAGGCCCGACATCCTCGACGACGCCCTGCTGAGGCCCGGGAGGTTCGACAGGATCATCGAGGTCGGCCTGCCTGACATCGACGGCAGGGAGCAGATTTTCAAGATCCACCTGAAGCACATGAACGTCTCCAAGAAGGTGGATGCAAAGAAGCTCGCCGAGGCGACCGAGGGCGCTTCCGGAGCGGAGATCAAGAGCATCTGCACCGAGGCCGGTATGCTGGCCATCAGAGCGGGCCGCGACACCGTCAGCCCCGAGGACTTCGCCGAGGCCAGGGACAAGGTCATCGCCACCGACAGGAACAAGGTTAAGGCCCCTCCGGCGTACCTCTACGGATGAGCCGGAAGGGGAGCCTTCCCCTCCTGGCACATCCCTCAAACCTTTTATCGGTTCTTCTCGATAATGCCGCCCATGTTCGACAGCAGAGCGGCGGACCTGCTCTCCAAAGGCTATTACAAGGAACGCCTGGAGCCTGACGAATGCAAGTACCTCCTGACCTTCAGGGACAGGTCTCCCGAGGCGGCCATGGCCGTCTCCCTGGCGGACAGGCTGACCAGGTCCGAATGCAAATCGACCGGCCTGATGGTGGCCGAGATCCCGGTCTCCACCGGCCCCTGCCCCGTGGGCTGCAGGTTCTGCAAGTGGGCCGAGAGCACCACCGATTCGCTCTTCTGGGACATCGACGGGGATGACCTCGCCCGCAGATGCCGGGAGCTCGGGGCGTTCTCCGACGTGAGGAGGATCAAGCTGTCCACCATCGGGGACACGGACATCGGCAGGCTGGCGGAGCTAGCCGGCATCGCTGCGGATTCCGCGCCCAAAGGGACCGAGATCTACGTCGACACCCGCGACCTCGACGCCTCCGAAGCAGGCACCCTGAAGGATGCCGGCGTGGCCGGCGCCTACCATTCGGTCCGCCTGGGCGAGGGGACGGAGACCGGCGTCTCGGCCGAGAAACGCCTGGACACCATCAGGGCCCTCATCTCGGCGGACCTGCGCACGGTGGCCGGGACCGGCCCGATAGGGCCCGAGCACACCCCGAAGGAGATCGTCGACCTGTTCTACGCCACCGACGGGATGGGATGCGACGGAATGCAGGTGTACCCGCGCGAACCGGCCGAGGGCGCGCCCCTCTGCGGTAACGGCAAGATCCTCCCGGCCCGCATGTCCCAGATACGCGCCGTGCTGACCCTGGCCATGTCCCGTTACGACTTCCCGGCGTTCGAGCCCTACCGCGGCACGTTCGTCGAGGGCAGAAACGTGGCGAACTTCGTCTACGGCGCGAACGGAAAAGAAGAGCTCAGGGCGGCCCGCAGGAAGCTGTTCAATGCCGGCTACGACGGAATCGCCAGGGCTGACGGCAAGCGTGCCGACCTCACCCTGGCATACCTGAAGCAGACGGGCTCGATGTGAGCCTGAACTCACTCGGTGTCCGAGTCGTCCTTCTCCGCGTCGTCCCCGCCGTGGAACTGGAGCTGGACGGCCGCGTATATCTCCTGCAGGCCGATCTCCTTCTCCGCGGACACTCCCCTCATCTCGCCGAAGACGCCGGTGTCCTCTAGCGCGCGGAAGAGCTCCATACCGATGACGGACTGGGGGTCCTTGTCCTCGTCCAGCAGGTCGCCGTACAGGGTGTCCGGGTTGTTGTACCAGTCGATGATCCTGTCGGAGTCCTTCTCCCTGAGGGTGTCCACCTTCGAGAGGAGGTTGATCATCGGCATGTCGAGCCTGAACTGCACCAGGGCGCCCAGGGTCATGGCCGAGACGAAGCCGTTGGCGGATTTGTAGAGGGTCGGGTCGGAGAGGTACGCGATGATGGACCTGTCCTTGCCGAGGGCGTCGATGACGATGTTGGAGCTCTCCCTGAAGGCGAAGAGCTCCAGCTGTCCGGGCGTGTCTATGAGGACGTAGTCCACGTCGTAGGAGTCGAGGGCGTCGCTTACCTTGCTGATGTTGACCGCCATCAGGTCGGCCGCCACAATCTGCGCCCCGTTGGGACCGAGGCCGTACTGGGACATCACCTCGTCGAGGTTTATCCACTCCCTGATGTCTATGTCCGGCTGATAGGGGAGCTTCTCTGCCCCGGGATCGAGGTTGACGGTGCAGGAGTCGATCTCGTTGTCGTCCAGCCACCTCTTGAAGGCCCCGACCATGGTGCTCTTCCCGCTCCCGGCGGTTCCCACGAAGTAAACGTTGTTCATGAGTATCTCGCCCGTGAGGACGGAAGGAGCGGATATAGCACTTTCCTTCGCATCGGCCGCGGAAGGTAAGCCCCGGCCCCTGTCAGGCGCACGGCCGGCACGGGGAAATTCCGGAGTCTGGGGGCGGTTGGGTGTGAGCAAGGTTAATAAAATAACATAGAATACGTGGCTCCCATGAATGCGGATGCAAAGAAGCACGCCGCCGCTTTCGGATGGTTCGGAATCTGCGCAGGAGTCGCTTTCTGCTTTATGTGGCTCGCCTGTTACGGCGCGGATTCCTCCTGGGAATGGGGGACCAACGCCCTCTCTGACTTCGGGGTATCCGATACCGACGCCGCGACTTATTTTGAATGGGGATGCGTCATTTCTGCCATCCTTCTCGCCTTCTTCGGACTCGGCGAGGCCCTGAACGACAAGAGAAAATCCGGATATCTGGCCGAGGGGATCCTCCTCGCGCTTGCCGGGATATGCCTTATCTTCGTCGGATTCTACGACTCGGACTACGAGGGCGGGGACATCCACGAATTCTTCGCCGTCCTCGCCGCGACGCTCTTCGCTTTCGCCGCCGCGTCCTGGGCCGCCCAGACCTGGTACGACGGGAAGGTCATCGTCGCCGGTGCGGCAGTGGTCCTCTTCTGCGTCTCCCTCTTCAGCGCGTTCGGTTTCGCGGAGGAGGAGTGGGAGGTCATCAGCATCGTCGCCGGGCTCGTCTGGCTCTTCATCGCCGCTTCTTACACGATCGGCGTGAACGTCCAGCCTAAGAACCCCGTTTCCGCTATCGGCAAGGAGGCCGTCGAATGAAACTCAACAGCACCATCAAGGCCGGACAGGCCCTCGGCATCATCGGCGGGATCATCGCCGTCATCGGACTCGTACTGTATCTGGACCTCGAAGGCGACGGCGCCATGGACTCCCTCGGGACCGCGGCCCTCATGCTGCTCGTCATGTGCCTGTCCTTCGCCCTCGCAGGCGCGTTCGGGATGCACGGGCAGTGGAACTGGAACCTCCTCATGTTCATGAACTTCCTGACCCTCGGAGTCATCGCCGGCGCCACCGCCGCCCAGTACTTCGAGCTCTGGTTCGGATGCGTCGAGTTCGTCTGCATCGCGCTCATCTGCGTGATCTCCTACAGCAAGGACGGCAAACTCTGGACTGCCGAGCCCCACGAGGCCTGATCCAAACTTCAACACCGGCCTTCGGGCCGGTACTTTTATGTTCATTCTCCTTCGGAGATTTAGTTATCTTTAAACAATTGAACCAACATTCGTCGGGCAATGTCCTTGGACGAGAAATACACCTTCGCTTTGCGGAAACTCGCGCTTCTCGGAGGGCTCGATGACTACATCGCCGTCTCCTCAAGGGAGCTCGGAGATGCCCTGGAAATGAGCCAGCAGTCGGCATCCAAACGCATCCTCGAACTTCTCGACCAAGGCCTCATCGTGCGCGACCTGGGGGCCAGGAAGCAGCGCATAAAGATCACGCCGTCCGGTTCGGAGGCCCTTAAACAGGAATATAACGAATACAGGAGGATCTTCGAGCTTACGGACCACATAACCATACACGGCACCGTCAAGGACGGGCTCGGCGAAGGCGGATATTACATCGGCCAGAAAGGATACGTCGACCAGTTCGTCGACAAGCTCGGCTTCAGGCCGTTCAACGGCACGTTCAATGTCGCCGTCGACAAGGAGGACATCGGGAAGCTCGATGTCATCCGCGCCACCGCCGGGATCTTCATCAAAGGGTTCACCCACGACGGGAGGACCTTCGGAAACGTCATCGCTTACAAAGCGAGCATCAAGAACCTCGAATGCGCCGTCGTCGTCCCGGAGAGAACGATCTATGCGGACGTCATCGAGATCATCTGCCAGTACCACATCAGGCGCACTCTCGGCCTGAGCACCGGCGACAAGGTCGAAGTTAAGATCGTCCTTTGAAAAAAGATCCCGCCGTGTTTGCGGCGGGAAGATGGGGGCGGGACCCGCCCGCTCCCTCACCTCTTAGAGAGATAGTCCATCACGGACTCGAAGACGGCCTTCCCGTCGCCGTCCTCGGATGCATGCCCGCGGGTCCAATCCGCATTGTTGTAAGCGGTCATGACCCTCTCGGGGTGGGGCATCATGCCCATGACGTTGCCCTGGGAATTGCATATCCCGGCGATGCCCGAGGGCGAGCCGTTGGGGTTCCACGGGTACGGGGCGGGCCCTCCGTCCGGGCCTGCGTACCTGAAGACGACCTGGTCGGCATCCTCCAGTTTGGAGATGAAGTCCGGGTCGGCGCTGAGGAGTTTTCCTTCAGCGTGGGCCACGGGTATCTTGAGGAGGGACCCTTTCGCGATCTTGCCGGTGAAGGCGCACTTCCCGCGGTTCTCCATGCGGAGCACCGACGGGCGGCATTCGAACCTGCCGGAATCATTGGTATAGAGGGCGGCCGTCGGCTCCGGGTCCATCTTCGCTCCGAATCCCGGCAGGAGGCCGAGCTCCACCAGGATCTGGAAGCCGTTGCATACGCCTAGAACCGGCTTGCCTTCGTCCACGAACTGCTGGATCTCCTTCGACATGCCGGCCTTGATCCTCGCGGCGAAGAGGGCGCCCGCGCGCACGTAGTCCCCGGCGGAGAACCCTCCGGGGAAGGCGAGGGCATCGTAATCCTCCAGGCTGCGCTTCATCTCGGGAGCGCACTGACCCAGGAGCTGCTTCAGGTGGACCTTCTCCGCCTTGGCGCCCACGGATTCGAAGGCCTCGGCCATCTCGTCCTCGCAGTTCGTCCCCTCGATCCTGATGACGCATACCCTGACGTCCTCTGCTTTCACTTGGATCCCCCCATGATCTTCCAGATGGGATCGCTCCACGCGGCCCTCAGCTCCCTGACCGGCACCTCTTCGGAACCGATGACCAGGGACTCGCCCTTGGTGAACCCTATCGGGACGGCGGCATCGCCCATGAGGGCGGTGAACGCATCGGCATCCCCGGCATCGACCTCGGCGATCCACCTGGACGCCGATTCGGAGAACAGCTTGGCCTCTTCGGACGGCCCTTCGACCGCGGTCATGTCGAGCACGGCACCGACCTGCCCGGAGATGCACATCTCGGCGACCGCTATGGCTATCCCTCCGTCGGAGCAGTCGTGGCAGCTCAGGACGAGCCCTTCGGACATCGCCTTCAGCAGCCTGCCGGAGACCTCCTTCAGCCTCTCCGGGACGCAGACGGGGACCTCCCCGCCGGCGCCGCCGAACTTCCTGAACAGGAGCGAGGCGCCCATCTCGTCCTTGGTGTCCCCGATGGCGAAGATGCAGGACCCGGTCTTCTTGAAGTCCGCGGTGACGCTCTTCCTGACATCCTTCACGAGCCCGCAGCAGACGATCATCGGCGTGGGCAGGATATGCTCCCCGCCGGGGGCCTGGTTGTACATCGACACGTTGCCGGAGGGGATCGGTATCCCGAGCCCCCTCGCCATGTCGCCGATGCCGCGGACGGCCTCCCTGAACTCCCCGAGCCTGTCGGGGTTCTCGGGATTGCCGAAGTTGAGGCAGTCCGTGAAGGCGTTGGGCTCCCCTCCCACGGCGACGACGTTCCTGTACGCCTCGTCGATGGACGCCATGCCGCCCCTGTAGGGGTCGGCGGCGGTGAACCAGGGGTTGCAGCCGACGGCAGCGGCCAGCCCGTTCCACCTGTCGTGGACCGGCCTGAGCACGGATGCGTCGCCCGGCCCGGCGGCGTTCATCCTGCCGACCAGCGGGTGGACGACGGTCGACGCCCTGACCTCGTGGTCGTACTGCCTGATGGCCCACTCCTTGGACGCCACGTTGGGGTCCGAGAGCATGGCCAGGATGACCTCTTTGAGGGAAGGCAGCTTGGGGAAGACCTCGTCCTTCTTGGAGGGAGGCTTCGGCAGGTTGAACGGCCTCTTGTACATCGGGCCGCCGGTGAGGAACTCGATGTCCATGTCGAAGATCTTCTCGCCGTTCCAGAACAGCCTGGTCCTGCCGGTGTCCGTCGTCCTGCCGACGGCCGTGGCGGTGATGTCCCAGAGGTCGAAGATCTTCATGATCTCGTCCACGTTCTCGGGCTTGCAGGTGCACATCATGCGCTCCTGCGACTCGGAGACCCAGATCTCCCAGGGCGCCAGGCCGGATTCTTTCAGGGGGACCTTCTCGAGGTCCACGTCCGCCCCGCATCCCTTCTCGATGGCCATCTCGCCGACGACGCAGGAGAGCCCTCCGCCACCGAGGTCCTTCATGCCGGTGACGAGGTGCCTCCTCGCCAGCTCCGTGCAGGCATGGATGACCGGCTCCTTGGTGATGGGGTCTCCCAGCTGGACGGCGCCCCTGGAGTCCTCCTCCGAATCAGAGGTTATGTCCTTGGAGGCGAAGTTCACGCCGTGGATGCCGTCCCTCCCGGTCCGGCCGCCGAAGAGGATCATGACCTCCCCGGGCCCGGCCGCGTAGTTCTTCAGGAGGTCGCTCCTCTTAACAATCCCAAGGCAGCAGACGTTGACCAGGCAGTTCCCGGTGTACTTCTCGTCGAAGAAGATCGCTCCGGAGATGGTCGGGATCCCGATCCTGTTGCCGTAGTCCCTGATGCCGGACACGACGCCGCTCATCAGGTACTTGGGGTCCTTGATCCCCTTCGGCAGGCTGACCTGCCTGTCGATGGGGCCGAAGCACAGCGGGTCGATGAGCCCGATGGGCTGCGCACCCATGCAGATGACATCCCTGACGATGCCGCCGATGCCTGTCGCCGCCCCGCCGTAGGGCTCGATGGCGGACGGGTGGTTGTGGCTCTCGATCCTGAGAGCATACCCGTAGTCATCATCGAACACCATGACCCCCGCGTCCCCGCGGGAGAGGATGTCGTCCCTGTCGAGACCGAAGACGAACTCCTTGAGGAAGGTCTTGGAGCTCTTGTAGCAGCAGTGCTCGGACCAGGCCTGGCCGAGGGACTGCAGCTCCGCATCGGTGGCGTCCCTGCCCTCGTCCTCGAAGTACTTGCGGACGGTCTTCATCTCGTCGAGGGAAAGGCCGAGCGCCATGGAGGATGATATCTCCTCCAGTTCCGCGTCCGACGCGCCCCTGATCTTCACATCGCAGAGATCGTAGGGGGCGTCGCGTTTGACCATCAGCCCCATCGGATCATCTCACGGTGACGCTGTAGCTCTGAACGACAGGATTGGCGAGGAGCCTCCTGCAGTACTCTTCGCCGGCCTTCTTCGCCTCTTCGGCGGGCATGTCGAGGTCCATGACGAAGGTCTTCACCGATTTCACGGACCTGATGCCCTTGAAACCCAGGGACTCGAGGGTCTTCATGGTGTTGGATCCCTCCGGGTCTGCGACCCCTTTCTTCAGCTCGATCCTGATATCGATTACTGTCATCGGGCGCTGTAACGCGCGCGGTTATTATAAACGTTCAGACGCACGTCGGACCGAGGTCAGACCGAGCGCTTCCTGGCGAAGGTCAGGTAGCCCGTGTGGCCGAGCATCTCGAAGCTGGGGCGGGTGCCGCCCTCGTGGACCTCCATCCCCCGGCGCATGACCTCGAACGAGCGGACATCGGCGAAGCCCCTGTCCCTGAGCGCCCTGACGGAGAGCTCGAGCTGGTTGACGTTCGGGACGTAGGTGCATATCCTCCCGCCGTTCCTCAGATGGGGGACCAGGTTGTCGAGGGCGTTCTCCGCGTCCGGCATGTCGGTGATGAGGGCGTCGGCGTTGTCGAATTCGATGGGGGCATCCCTCGCATCTCCGATCTGGCACGTCCAATATTGGTCGAGCCCGGTCCTCTTCACGTTCCTGAGGGCACGGTCCGCGTTCTGCTGCTTGAACTCGATGGTATGCACATGCCCCGTCGGGGCGACGGCGTTCAGCAGGGCGGTGGTCAGCCCGCCGGAGCCGGCCCCGACCTCGATCACCCTGCTCCCGGCGCGGATGTCGCATTCGAACAGGATCTCGCAGGCGTCCTTGGGGGTGATAATCTGCGCCCCCCTCTCCAGGGACTCCATGAGATCGACCGTGCCGGGGCGGAAGACATTGAACCTCTTCCCGACAATCTCCACCATGTCCCCGTCATCTTTGCCGCAGAAGCGGCTGCCGTCGATGACCCCCAGGCCGCCGAGCTTGACCATGGAGTTCTGGAGCCTGAAGAAGTACCTCCTGCCGTCCTCTCCCTGGAGGTAGAGGTATTCGCCTTCCTGGAATGCCATGGTCCACCAGACGCCGCCGGCGGTTATATCATTGACGGCGCGGGAAAGCAAGGCGGCGGCCCGAGCGCATAGATATTATGCGCAGGGCGAACCACAGGAGGAGCAGGTTGCGGACCAGCACGGACAGGGCCGCGGCGGCCTCCCCTATGCCGAAAAGGTACCAGACCATCAGCGGGAGCAGGACCGGGAAGAGGGCCAGGTAAGCGGCCTGCATCCTCAGGCGGGCGGAAGGCCCCTTCTCGCCCATGATCGCGAACGGGAGGAGGGTGACGATCCACAGCATGTACTGGGTGGAGAAGACCATGTAGCTGAGCAGGACGGCCAGCACGGTGAGGCAGGAACCGAGCGCGAGGACCCTGGCGGGGCCGCCGGCGGAGGACCTCTTCCCGAAGACCCAGACAGCGATGTACGACAGGATGCACATGGCCGCGACAACCCATATCCATCCGTCCCGGAGGCCGGCCAGGGGGCCCTGCGTGATGATGTAGGTGTGGGCGCTCTCGGCCACCCCGTAATCGGATATACCCAGGAGGCCCAGCAGATGGGTGATGTTCCCCGGAACGCTCTCGGCCTGGAAGCTGCGCCCGGTCTGGCTCAGGAAGGCCTCGCTCAGCCCGGACATCGGGACGCCGGCGGCCAGCATCAGCAATGCGGCAGCAACGCCCAGCCCGGCGGCCGCGGCGATGCCCTTCAGGATCCCGATGCGGCGGTCTCCGCCGGGCGCGAGATATGATGCCATCAGGAAAACCGGGATCAGGAAAACCGGGTAGATCTTGACGAGCGCTCCGACAACCAGCATCAGGTACGATCCTGTCCTGCGCCCCGAGAGCCAGAGCCACATCGCCGACAGCACCGCGGCAGCGGCCGCGATGTCGAGCTTCTTGGTGAGCTCCGTGGAGTACATCAGCAGGACGATGAAGTACAGGGCCGCCGTCCTGAAACCGTCCAGCCCCATCCTGGAGGCTGTCCTGGAGACCAGGAGGACGGTTAGCCAGGCGATGGCCAGCATCTGCGCCGAGAAGACAGCGTAGAACCCTTCGGCGGTGCCGGAGGCCAGCCCCGGGATGATGAAGAGGGCCAGGGCCAGCGGGGGGTAGGAGAAATTGAAATCGCGGTACGGCAGGGCGCCGCCCTCGATCAGCTGCCATTTGGCATACCACACTTCGGCGTCGTCCGCCGGCCCCAGGACGGCGTTGCAGAATACCCAGACGGCGCCGAGGCATACCGCCGCGAAGATCAGCAGCTGTTTCTCGGTGCCGCGGGGAAAGAGGACGGGCAGGCCCCGTCCCCGTTCAGAGGGTGCGGGCGGCGTAGGCAGGGCCGCATCCTTCCTTGCCGCAGCAGACGCACCTGCCCTTCCATTCCTCGGGCCTGTAGGGGGTTCCGAGGATCTTCATGTCGTACTTGTCCTCGAACTTGTGGCCGCATTCGGGGCTCCCGCACCATCCTATCCTGACGATGCGGCCCTCGGGAATGCTCTCGGCGGACATGTCGGAGAAATCGTCGATGAACCCTTTCTGCTTCTCCTCCGCGCTCTTCATCATGTCGGAGGCTATGATGTCCAGCATCATCCGCACGCCCTGGCCGATGGACTCCAGCTCGACAGTGCCCTTGGCGCCGGTGTCCCTCCTCGCGAAGGTAGCGACGCCGTTCTCGATGTCCTTTCCGCCGATCTCGAGCCTCAGGGGCACGCCTTTGAGCTCCCAGACGTAGAACTTGGCGCCCGGCCTGCCGTCGCTGTCGTCGAGCTTGGCCCTGATGCCCGCCGATGCTAGCGCGGCCTCGGCGGCCCTGCAGACCTGCATGACCTCGGCCTCGTTGTCCTTCTTGAAGATGGGGATGATGACCGCCTGCACGGGGGCGATGGCGGGCGGGAGGACCAGTCCGCTGTTGTCCCCGTGGATGCCGACCACGGCTCCGAGCAGCCTCTCGGTCATGCCCAGGGTCGTCTGGTGGACGTACTCGTGCTCCCCGTTCTCCTTCTCGTAAGTGATGTTGTAGGGCTTGGAGAAGTTGGTGCTGTAGTAGTGGGCGGAACCGATCTGCAGGGTCCTCCCGTCGGGCATGATGGTGTCGATTCCGACAGTGTAGAACGCTCCGGGGAACTTGTCCCAGTCGGTCCTGATGAGGAAGGAATGGGGTATGCACAGCTCTCTGCACACAGCGTCGACGATCTCGATGTCCTGCTTCACCTGCCTTTCGGCGTCCTCGCGGTCGGCATGGCAGGTGTGGGATTCGAAGAAGTGGATCTCCCTGACGCGCATGAACGCGCGGGTCTGCTTGGTCTCGTACCTGAAGGTGTTGACGATCTGGAAGATCTTGAGCGGGAGGTCCTGGTGCGACCTGACCCAGAGGGAGAACATGGGGTACATGGCGGTCTCCGAGGTGGGGCGGACGACCAGCCTGATGTCCAGGGGGTTGAGGCCGGCGTGGGTGACCCAGTAGACCTCCTCGTCGAAGCCTTTGATGTGGTCCTTCTCCTTCTTGAACTCGGTCTCCGGGATCAGCAGGGGGAAGCACACCTCCTCGTGGTCCGTGGCGTCCATCTCCCTGCGTATGAAGGCGTCAATCTGCCTCATGAGCTTCCAGCCGTAGGGGGTCCAGACGTTCATGCCCTTGATGGGGTAGCGGTTGTCGCAGAGGTTCGCCTTGATGACGATGTCGTTGTACCACTCGAAGAAGTCGTCGTCCTTGGCGGTCTTCAGCTTGTCCGATTTCTCGTTTCCGGCCGTGGTCACCACTTCCCTTCCTTGGCTTCCCTGAGCGCGTCAGCGATCAGGCGGGCGACGGAGATATGGGAGACGGGGCTGTTGAGCGTGTTGCAGCTCAGCACCGAATCGAACGAGGCGCCGGTGAACCTCTCGAGGGAGTTGTTCAGGAACAGGCCGTGGGTGCAGGCGACGGATATCCCGGCCGCGCCCGCTTCCCTGAGCGCGGCGGCGGCCGCGACGATGGTCCCGCCGGTGGAGATCATGTCGTCGACGATGAGGACCTTCTTGCCCTTCACATCCGCCTCGGCGGGCGCGATGCGGACCTCGGTCCCGGACAGGCGGGTCTTGTTCAGGTGGTCGTAGGGGAGCCCCATGAAGTCCCCGACCATCTTCGCGCGCCCGGCGGCGCCGATGTCGGGGGACATGACGATGTCGATGCCCTTGGCCTTGAAGTACTCGGCGATGGCGGCGGCGGCCTTGATGTCCTTGTGGGGATGGTTGAAGTAGTTCAGGATCGCCTCCTTGTGGATATCGACGGTGATCACGCGGTCGCAGTTCATGTCCAGGTGCTGGCACATGACCTTGGCCGACTCGGGCTCCCCGGGCTTGAAGACCCTGTCCTGCCTGGCGTACCCGAAATAGGGGATGACGAGGGTGATGGTCCTCGCTCCGAGCCTCCTGACGGCATCCTGGAGGAGGAACATCTCCACGAGCTTACTGTCCGGGAAGGTCGTCTGCACGATGACGACATCGTCGTCGAGGGATTCCCTGTCGATCCTTGTGTAGCACTCCCCGTCTGGGAAGGAGGTCGTCGCCGCCTGGATGTAGTCGCACTCGAGGATGGAGGCCAGTTCCTTGGCCAGGTCCATCGATGCAGACCCGCCTACGATTATCATGAATCCGCCATCCGCACCGCCCTTAATTACATTTCGCGCGTATGCGCGCGCATCGCCCTGACATAGAGAGCGGGAGACTCGGGGCCCGGCTGGATTTTTATCGGCGCTGAGCGATGGGGCAGGCATGGAGAACGAGGTCAAGAACATCGTAACGGACGAGAGGATCGACAGGTACCTCGACATCACCGCGCGCGCCCTGGCGAAGATCAAGATCGCCGCGCCGGAGCGTTCGTTCAACCGCCGCCTGGCGGACAGCTTCATGGAGATGGCCCAGGCCTACTACAGCGACGCCAAGCACTTCAGGGAGACCGGCGACCTGGTGACCGCCTTCGCGGCCGTCAACTATGCCCACGGATGGCTCGACTGCGGCGCCAGGATCGGCCTGTTCGACGTCGGAGGGGACGACCGGCTCTTCACCCTCTACGAGTGATGTGCGGGAGGGCCCCGGTCGAAGAGCACCCGAGCGCCGGCACCCCTCCGAGGAGCTCCGATAGCTCGTCCGGCCCGCATTGGGCCACGATGCTGTTGCCGAGCATGCACATGGCGGCGGGTATGCCCGCGGAGTTCAGTTCAGCCACCGCGGACGAGACCTCGGGGGCCTCGATCCCCGTGGCCGAGGAGAAGGCATTGGACTGCCTGAAGAGGTTCTCCCCGCTCTCATCGGCGGAGAACGCCTCCAGGCAGGATATGCCGGCGGCAGCGATGCGGGCGTAGTTCGCCGGGTTCACGAGGATCTTCCCGGTGTTCATCTTGGGCCCGAGGACCGCAAGTGCCAGCTTCGGCAGTTTTATGCCCGTCCCGCGGACCTCTCCGTCGGGAGGCAGGCCCGGCCGGACGCGCACCGGCACGTGAGCGGGGCAGGTTATGGCCGAGACATCGCCCAGCCCTCCGCCGCCTATCAGCTCGGCGATATGCGCCGAGACGTAGGCGGCCTGCATGGTCTCCCCTTTCAGCTCGGCGGCGCAGAGGGCGGCGGCCACGGCCCCGGCGGCGCTCATCCCGAAACCCTGGCCGGTCGGCGCGCCGTTCCTCACCGTGAGCTCGAAACCGCGGCCCGGCAGCATGCGCGCCATGGCCGCGCGGGACACGGGGAAATCTCCTTCCTCCCCGTCCACGGTGATGATAGTCTTCCCGTCGGAGCGCTCCTCCAAGGTAGCCTCGGCGCCGAGGGAGATGCGGATGCCGACGCCCACCGAGCCGATCTTGAGGAGGTCCGTCTCCTCGCTGCCCGCGCACGGCCTGAAGATGCAGGTTATGTGCCCCGGGCAGTAGGCGGAAGGCATCTCAGTTCCTTGCGATGAAGTTGAGGATGGAGTCGGAGATGGCCGCCTTGGAACCGGTGATGTCATCCGCGCCGTCCTTGGTCACCAGGATCATGGAGGCGGAGGTCTTACCGGCGGAATCGACGTCGTTGGCCACGCAGGCCCTGAGGTCGTACTCCTCCAGCCTTCCCCTGGCCCTCTTGATCAGCTCGTCGCGGCTGAGCCCCGATTCGGCCTTGTAGCCGATGACGAACCCGCACTTCTCCCTGATCAGGGGCAGGACCTTGGGGACGGGCTTCATCTTCATCTCGAAGCCCTTCCCGCTGGGTATCTTCCCGTCGTACTTCTCCTCGGGCGTGAAATCGGCCAGGGCCGCCGGGACGATGACCACGTCGGCGTCGATGTCCGGGAGCATGGAGACGAGGTCGGCGACGGTCTCGTATTCCCTTGTGGGTATGTAGTCCGGGACGGGGACGGAGCTGGCGCCCATCCACAGCTCGACCCCGGCGCCGCGCTCGAAGGCGCGCTGGGCGAGGGACACGGCCATGAGCCCGGAGGACCTGTTGGTGATCAGGCGCATGGAGTCGAGGGGCTCCTCGCTCCTGCCGCCGATGATGAGGATCTTCTTCCCGGAGAGGTCATCGTGCGAGAGCAGCTTGATCGCCCAGGCGACCACCTCCGACACCGAAGCGGCCTTGGCGACGCCGTCGACGACCCTCGGGCCGATGATGCTGACCCCCATCTCCTTCAGGACGGCGATGTTCTTCTTCACGGCCGGGTTCTCCTCCATGTACCCGTGCATGGCGGGAGCGACCGCCACGGGGATCTCGGAGCCCAGGGCCACCGAGGCCATGGTGGTGACCGGAGTGTCGCAGATGCCGTTGGCCATCTTGGAGACCGTGTTGGCGGTAGCGGGGTAGACGAGGAAAAGATCGGCGTCCGCCGGGTCGCCGAGGTACTTGATGTGCTCGGTCTGCCCGGTTATCTCCGTGACCGGTTTCACCCCGGATGCGAACTCGAGCGCGTCCGGCGCGACCAGTTTCACTGCGGCGGGGGTCATCACGGGGATGACCTTGGCGCCGTTCCTGATGAGCTCGCGGATCAGCGAGAAGCACTGGACGGCAGCGATGCTCCCGGTGATCCCCAGCACGATGGTCTTGCCGCTAAGCTTGTTGCTCTTCTCTGCGTAGATCTCTTCGCTCGGATGCATATATTCCCTTCTGTTTCAGTAATTCGACGGCCCTGGCCAGGACCTCGTCCCGGCCCTTTGAGGCGTCTATGATCTCAAAGCCCATCTCGGAGGCCAGCCTCAGGTATTCTTCCCTGACGGCGCGCAGGTAGCCGAGCTTCTCGAACCTGCTCCTCTCCAGCCCGCGCCCCTCCACTCTTCCGAGGCTCTCCTCAGGGTCCATGTCGAGGAGGATCGTCAGGTCCGGCTCGGTGACCGAATGCTTCTGCATGGAGACGAGCCATTCGCGGTCGGCGGCCTCGCCCATGGCGGCCGCCTGGTAGGCCGCGGTGCTCGCGAGGTACCTGTCGCAGATGACCCAGCGCCCTTCGGACAGGACCTTCTCGATCTGCTCGGTGTGCACGGCGCGGTCGGCCGCGAACAGCAGCGCCTCGGCCGCCGGGGGTATGTCCCCGAGCGATCCGAAGCGCAGAGCGGAGCCCAGCGGGCCGTCGGTGGGCTCCGACGTGACCCATGCGTCCGGGACCAGCCCGGCCAGCCCGCGGGCCAGCGTGGTCTTGCCGGATCCGTCGATCCCCTCCAGGACCACGAACCTTCCTCTCATCCGTCCCGTAATGCCGTCCTCCCCCTATAATGCTTACAGTCGCGCGCAGACCCGTCAAATGTTTAATAGCCCTTCGCCGTACGGGAGCGCATGGAAGTCTCTGCGGACAACAAGAGGCACGCTATCATCGCCGCCATCATGGGAGTGGCGATCGTCTTCGCCCTCGTCATCGCCTATACCTACTACTGAGCCGAGCGCCTGCCCGGCCCGGATCCCGGAAATGCTTTCGCTGACGCAATAACCGGGATTCTGATTGCATCATGGCAATAACCCGTTCAGCGGTCGCTTTCCGTTGCTTTTTCCAGCGCCGCTTCGATATCCGCCGCATCCCCGCGGACGAGCACGGTCTTCTGCCTGGACGTCATGCCGGCGGTTATCTCGGACCTGCAACCGGCGATCTCCGAGAAGAGGCCGCATACGTCCTCGTCGGCCTTCCCGCCGACCGGAGGGGCGCGCACCCTGACGATGAGCCTCTTCCTCCACTCATCGAACCCGTCCAGGCAGCGTTTCGGCGAACGGGGGGAGACCAGGACATCGATCTCGAGGCCGTCCGGCCTCCTGCGGCTGACGTCCGAAATCCTCATGCTGGCACAATCTGCATGCACGCATATTACCGTTTCCTGCGGGAAACCGGTGCCGCAGGCCGGAGGTGGGAGATTATTTTAACGCGCGGGCGCATAAGACGGGCGCAAGATGTCCCTATTGGCGGACTCGCCCATGACGTTCGATGAGATCTCCGAGCTCTTCCGCGTCGAGCACAAGTCCAAAACACTGACCGAGGTCCGCAAGGACCTCTATCCGGCCATGGCGGCCCTGATCAGACAGCTCAAGTCAGAGTACGAGAGCATACTTGCCAAGGACATCGATTCCCCTCTGGCCGAGGGCATCAACGACAAGAGGAAGAAGGCCAGGGACCACGCCCGCTCGATCGTCGACCTCCGCCTGGGCAAGATATCCAAGATGGCCCTCCGCGGCTCGATGGGAGGGGACATAGACATATCCAGGATGACGAAGGAGGAGCGCGCCTTCTACGACAACATCCTGAAGGGCGCCGAGTACATGCGCGGCCTGGTCGACAGGCTCAGCGGCAATGCGCCCTTCCGGCTTCCCGACATACAGATGCCGGAGCCCAGCAAGCCGGAGCCGAACGACGGCAGGTTCCCGACGCCGTCCCCGATACCGCCCTCAGAACCTGTCAGGGAGCCGATCAAGAAACCTGAGCCCAGCAAGCCGGAGCCTGAGCCTGAGGAGATCCCTGACGACTGGGGGGCTCCCGCCGCCGGCTCCGGAAAAGCGCCTGAGGTCCGCGGGAGCGCCCCGGCCCCGTCTCCGTCCGCCTCCGAGATACCCGATGACTGGGGAGAACCTTCGGCCGATCCCCCCGACGAGAACCTGGACATCCCTGATGACGGAAAGGACACGGAAGACGACGGCCTCGACAGGATGGCCGCCATGCCCTCGGCGCCTCCGCAGCGCGCTCCCTCCCCGCTCCCGGCGGCGCAGGTCCATGACGCCCCGGCGCCGGAGGCCGTCCCCGAGGGAGGGAACGAGGATGAGGAGGAGGGCACGGACGAGGAGATGGCCCTGGACGCGGAGATGGGCATGCCGATGAGGCCCGCCTCCGCAGCGCCCAAGAAGAAGGTCAGGAACGACCTCGCCCTCATCAGGATCCTGCAGGACGCGCCGATGCCCATCGCCGGGCCGGACCGCTCCTACATACTCAAGCGCGGCGACGTCTTGTACATGCCTGATGTCCTGGCACTTCCGCTCGTGCAGGCAGGCATCGCGGCGGAGATAAGATACTCGAAATGAACCGGGCCGCTTCGGTGCCCATTTAATAAGCGCCGGCGCCCCTTCAGACAGTGAGGTGCCTGGTGTCCCCGGGCCTGTCCCTGGTGGGGCGGAACTCGAGGCAGTCTATCCGGAAGCGCGATATCCCGGTGATGTCGGAGACGGTCTGGCGGGCATCGTCCGGGGTGTTGTTGTTCTCGCTCAGATGTGCCAGGAATATCCTCCGGTCCTTGCTGCCGGCGGTCCTCTTGATGGCGGCGGCCGTCTGCACGTTGCTCATGTGGCCGTTGCTCGAGGCGATCCTCCGTTTCGTCGCCTCCGGGTAGAACCCGTCGCGGAGCATCTGGGCATCGTAATTGGCCTCGATGATCGCCAGGTCCGCGTCGGCGAGGGCGGCCTCGATGGGGAAGCTGAGCTTCCCGGTGTCCGTGACGTAGAGGATGCTCCGGTCCCCCTCGGAGATCCGGAACGCGCAGGGCTCGGCGGCATCGTGGTTGGTGGGGAGGGGAGCGATCTCCATCCCGCAGAGGGGGAAGGAACCGGATACGGAGAACGGATGGAAATCCACCCCGTCCCCGTGGTCGAAGTTCATGAAGGTCCCGACCGTGGAGTAGATGGGGATGCCCAGCTTCCTGGCGGTGACGCCGGCCCCCTGGGCATGGTCGTGGTGCTCGTGCGTGAGGAGGATGGCCTTGATCTCCTTCCCGTCTATGCCTTCGTAATCCAGCATGCGCTGGGTCATGCGTCCGCTGAGGCCGTCGTCCACCATGACGGCCTCGTCGTCGCGGCGGATGACGGTGCAGTTGCCGTGGCTGCCGCTGGAAAGAACGTGGACATCCATCAACCGGCTTCAGGCCTTCTTCTTGTAGATGGCGAATATGACGTCGGAGCGCGAGACGGTGCCGACGAGGACGCCCTGCTCCAGGACCGGGAGCCTGCCCACATCCATCTTCATCATGATCCTGAGCGCCTCTATGACCTCCGCGTCGGGGGTGGTGTAGAGGATGGACCTGATCATGATGTCCGAGACCTTCATGTCCGAGAACTTCTGGTTCACTGCCGAGACGTCCGGGTCGGACTCCTTCTCGTCGAGGGGCTGCAGGAGCATCTTGTCGCCCTCGCCGGCCCTGTCGAGCATATCCTGGTAATGCAGGATGAGCTTGAGGATGTCCGTCTGGGTTATGAGGCCCAGAACATGGTTCCTGTTGTCGACGACCGGTGCGCCGGTGACGTTGTCGAGAGCCATCTTTATGACCGCCTGCCTGACCGTGTCGGTCGGCTTGACAGTGATGACCTGGGTCGTCATCAAATCCCTTACCCTTATCTGGACCATTGCTTCCCCATCGTCGGACAACGATAAAATCATTGCCTTCTGCAGTCAGAGGGCCTTCCCTGAGTCGGCCTGAAATAAATATCATAAGGACATTCGGCCACCTGTGGTAGAAGGCCAGGCTGCATCCACGGACAGGCTCAGGAGAGCGGCGGGCGAGACTGCGGAGGAGGTGCTCAGGGAGTACGGCAGCCATACCGACGGCCTGAGCGCCGAGGAGACAACCGTTTCCCGTGTCAAATACGGGAACAACGTCCTTTCCGCGGGGCCCCGCTTCCAGAACCTGAGGAGACTCGTTCACGCGTTCTCAAACGTCTTCATCCTCGTTCTGGCGGCGATAGATGTCCTCTGGATGGTCATCGACCCGGACATCATCTATTTCATCATCCTCACGTCGCTGATCATCATCAGCGGAGTGGTCACTTTCGTGCAGGAGTACCGCAACAACCGGGCCGCCGACGCACTTATAAGCATGGTGACCACGGAGATCACCGTCCGCCGCGACGGCATAGAAACCGATGTGGAGTCCCGCGAGATAGTCGTCGGGGACATCATCGTCCTGGACACCGGGGACATCATCCCCGCCGATGCCAGGATCATCGACTCCAACCATCTGAAGGTCGACCAGTCCGTCCTCACCGGCGAGGCCGACAGCCAGACCAAGTCGTCTGACCCGGTAGCGCTGGGAGAGGAGGATTCCGTCCTCGGCTGCAACAACCTCGCGTTCTCCGGCACCGCCGTCGTCGGCGGGTCCGCCGAGGCGATGGTCGTCGCCGTGGGGAACGACACGGTCCTCGGGGCGATGACGGACAGGCTGTCCGCCAAGAAGCCGCCGACGACCTATGACGAAGGGAGCAAGGCCATCGTCAACCTCCTGCTCAAGATCATGCTGTACATGGTCCCAGCCGTGTTCGCGATCATGATGATCCGCGGGTACTTCAACACCGAGACCGAGCTCACCGACGACCTCATTGACGCGGTGAAGTACTCGGTGTCCCTGGCCATCGGCCTGATGCCCGAGATGCTCCCGACCATCGTGTCCGCCAACCTCGCGAAGGGGTCCATCGAGATGGCCAGGAAGAAGGTCATCGTGAAGGACGTCACGGCCATCCAGAACTTCGGAGCCATGGACGTCCTCTGCTCCGACAAGACCGGGACGCTGACCCAGAACAGCATCAGCCTCCACTTCTGCAGCGATCCGGGAGGGAGGGCCTCCGAGCGCGTGAGGCTCCTCGCCTGCATAAACTCCCATAACCTGATGTCGGCGACCAACCAGATCGACTGGACACTCGACGAGACTGCCGAGGAGGAGTACCTGACCGAGGAAAGGGACGAGTACGCCTACGTCGCCGACGTCCCCTTCGACTTCAACCGCCGGCGCGCCACTGCCGTGGTCGACGGGCCGGAGGGGAGGATCGTCATCTCCAAGGGCGCCATGCCCGAGATCCTCTCGATCTCCACCAGGTACAAGGACGAGAACGGCGGCATCAGCCCTCTCGACGACCGGAAGAAGAACGAGATCGTCGACAGCATCCGCGACTACAGCGCCCGCGGCATGCGCGTCCTGGGAGTCGCGTCCCGCCCCGGAGACCCGGCCAAGAAGGACTTCACCGCCGATGATGAGAGGGACCTCATCCTCGAGGGCCTCATCGTGTTCACCGATCCCATCAAGCCCTCCGCCAAGGAGGCCATCGGCAAGCTCCGCGAGGGCGGGATCGACGTCAAGGTGCTCTCCGGGGACAACGAGTTCGTCTCCAAGTACGTCTGCGACCAGATCGGGATACCGACCGGGAAGATCCTCGTCGGGCCCCAGATCGCCTCCATGAGCGATGAGGAGCTCAGGAAGGAGGTCGAGGAATGCTGCGTGTTCGCCCGCCTCAACCCCAACGACAAAGGGAGGATAGTCACCGCCCTGGGCGACAACGGCCACACGGTCGGCGCCATCGGGGACGGCATCAACGACGTCATAGCGATGAACGCGGCCGATGTCGGAATATCCGTGGACACCGGGACCGACATCGCAAAGGAGGCCGCCGACATGATCCTCCTGGAGAAGGACCTCAACATCCTCCGCACCGGGGCGATCGAGGGCAGGAAGGTCTACGTCAACTCGATCAAGTATGTGAAGATGATCGCCTCGATCAACTTCGGTTACATGATCTCCCTCATCATCGGGACCATCCTGTTCAACTTCGAGCCCATGGGCGCGGCCATGATCCTCGTGTTCAACCTCATCAACGACATCGCCTGCCTGTTCATCTGCATGGACAAGGTCGAGGACAAGTTCGTCGAGAGACCGAGGAAATGGGAACCGGAGAACCTCTGGAACGTCATGTACCGCTACGGACCGATGTGCGTGGTCACAGACCTCCTGTCCTGGGCCTTCTTCGTGTTCGTGGTCATGCCCACCGTCGGCATCTCGCCCGACGGCTACGACTTCACGAACGCCTCCGAGGCCGTCCTCTCCGGCAAGCCGCTCGACTCCATAGACAGCCTGCTGCCGGTCGCCGTGCTCTTCCAGTCGATGTGGTTCATCGAGCAGTTCTGGATGCAGGTATGGGCGATCCACATCGTGAGGACGGACAGCCTGCCGTTCTTCCAGACGTGCTCCGCGAAGATCCTCATAGTGACCACCATAGCGGCGCTGGCCGTCGGTACGTCGCTGCCGTTCATAACCCCGCTGTGGGAGGCGATCTCTGGATGCACCGACCTGCTGTCGATCCCGCTCTGGGCGCTGCTCTGGATGCCGTTCATCGGAGCGGTCTACTTCACCGGGGCCCATCTCATCAAGAGGCATATGCTCAAAACCAAGGGTTATTTCGCCTGCTGATGCCAGGATGCCCGGGGTTCGGGGCCCCGGGCGTCCTGAAACCTCTTCGCCAATCGGTATAGTTAAATACCACAATAATATGGGCAGATTTACAAGGGCTTGTAGCTCAGCTAGGTAGAGCGTTCGACTCTTAATCGAACGGCCAAGGGTTCGAATCCCCTCAAGCCCGCCAATTTTTCTGTCCAGCATATTAGTTCCCTGAAACTGATAAAGAATAGCTTTCCGTTCTCCGCCGGCATCGGAACAGACCGCTGCGATTCGCAAAGCCATCACGGCTGAGATATCCGAAGCGACATCCAGCGAGTATGATGCCGTGAAAAACCAGCCCTGTCTGAATCCGTCGTCTGTCGGACAGCTTTCCGGCACTCCCAAAGCACGCCTAGGCATCAGGAGGGCATGATACGCGCGTTCCGGCGGTTCAGATAGAGCAGGTCTGCCGCCCCGAGGATGACCTGCACTATGGACCTGATGGCGCCACCGGCATCCGTCTCCCCTATCGGTACCCATATGCAGCCCCCATCATATCTAGCATAGCTGCATGGCGGCGTCCTCGTAAGGGCGGACATCTGGGACTCGGTGAGCTCGAAATCCTCGTAGGACAACCACATAACAGTGTGGCCGTTGTCGGTCAGCACCCAGCCGTTCTCTCCTCTGCGGAGGACGATATACAGCTCGTCGCCGTCCTGGAAGAAATACCCAGTATGTATCCGGTAAGTATCTTTGCCGACTTCTTCCGCCGAGACCTCCGGGCACAGAGCCTCCTTCATCTCCGCTATCATCCCATCGACATCAGCCATGCTCAGCGAGCTCCTGATGCCGGCAACCATTTCGTACTTTATATCAGGCGCTGTCTGGACATGACCGCGATCGGTCTGCTGTCTCTAATTCCGGTGCGATCATCGGGATGCGTTAACTATCTCGCACTCCGGCAGCATACATAAGTTCGATCGCAGCTGACGTTTTCCCGCAGATGTATAAGAAATCTGACATCTGGCTCATATGGTCTAAAACCCAGTGGCGAATTCAGACAGACTGCCGGGACGGTACATCTCTTGGCTGTATCGCCTTCCCAGGGAACAGCATCGATGCGCGCATCCTCCCGCTGGCACATTTCCTTCCATGCGGCACGGAAATGACCGCGCGCGCCGCCGAGGCATTCAGACCGTCCAGCGTGTCCCACAAAAGGCTTATTAAACAAGTTTCCTCTTTCCTGCTAATATTAAGAAAGCGGCTGCAATCCGCTCTCTTCCGGACAGAGGTTTTCAAGATGGAAGCAAAAGAAGCCCCGAAATCGGTCATCCCCGCGAAGATGCCGTTCATCGAGCAATATCTCACCGCCTGCGTTCAGTGCGGTTACTGCATCTCGGTATGCGAAGCCCACAGGCAGACCCCCTGGGAGTCTGACACTCCCCGCGGCAAAATCTACTACATGAACCAGATCAACGTGGCCGGTCCGATGGACAAGCCCCTGAAGAGGGTCGCCTCGCTCAACCCCTACTTCGTCGATGCCATGTACAAGTGCACCGGCTGCGGGAACTGCGAGGCCGTCTGCCACGCCAAGATCCCCCTGGTCGAGCTCTGGGAGTCCCTCAGGGCCTGGATCGTCGAGAACGGCATGGGGCCCCTCAACGCCCACAAGGGCATGGCCGAGAAGGTCGCCAAGGTCCGCAACCCGTACGGCGGCGACCAGAAGCACCGCGGCGACTGGTGGCCTGCAGAGGTCCCCAAGTACGACGTGCCCGATGTGATCTTCTTCGCAGGATGCACCGGCTCCTTCAGGCAGCAGACCATCCCCCAGACCGGCGTCCGCGTCCTCAACAGGGCAGGCGTCAAGATGAACATCCTCGGCGAGGACGAGTGGTGCTGCACCTCCCCCCTCCTGAGGACCGGCGACGACAGCTACTCCCTCGAGTGCGCCGAGCACATCGTCGAGAAGGCCGACGGAATGGGCGCCAAGGACATGGTCATGACCTGCTCCGGATGCTTCAAGACCGTCTCGACCGACTTCGGCAAATACTACGCCAAGGTCGGACAGAACGTCTACCACTTCACCCAGTACGTCAACAACCTCATCAAGACGAGGAAGCTCGCCATCCTCCAGCCCTTCCCCCACAAGGTCACCTACCACGACCCGTGCCACCTCGGAAGGCACATGGGAGTGTACGAGGAGCCCAGGGAGATCCTGAAGGCCATCAAGGGCCTCGAGTTCGTCGAGATGTCCAGGAACAGGGCCAACTCCAGGTGCTGCGGCGCCGGAGGAGGCTACAAGTCCCAGTTCAACAACTTCGCCGTCAGGATCGCCGCCGACAGGATCAGGGATGCCGAGGCCACCGGCGCCGAGATCCTCGTCACCGCCTGCCCGTTCTGCGTCACCAACCTGAGCCAGGGCGCTAAGGCGATCAACTCCAAGATCAAGGTCATGGACATCGGCGAGATCCTCCTGCAGGTCACCGCGCCTGCCGAGAAGCCTTCGCAGAAGGCCTGAACGAAACGCTGCTGACGGCCTTCGGGGCCGCTTCCATCCCCCGAAGGCCGCGTTTTCCCTTTTTTGAACATGCCCTTCGATACGCTCGGCCAAGCCGTTGTAGATGCTCTGGCCGGGATGGGCATAACCGAGCCCACAGATCCCCAGAAGGACGCCATACCCAGGATCCAGAAGGGCGAGAACGTCCTCGTCGTCGCCCCCACCGGGATCGGGAAGACCGAATCCGCGATGCTGCCGATCTTCGACAGCATATACTCCACCAACAGCGGCGAGGGCATCCGCTGCATATACATCACGCCGCTCAGAGCGCTGAACCGCGATATGCTCCGCAGGATGTCGGACCTCGGGTCCAAGCTGGGGATAACCGTCGGGGTCCGCCACGGGGACACGCCGGCCGCCGAGAGGCAGAGGCAGTCCAAGAACCCCCCTCAGATCCTCATCACCACCCCCGAGACGCTGCAGGTCATGTTCACCGGCAAGAACCTGAGGTCGGCGATGAAGAGGGTCCAGTGGGTGGTGGTCGATGAGATCCATGAGCTCGCCGGCAACGAGAGAGGCGCCCAGCTGGCGGTCGCCCTCGAGAGGCTCACCCTGCTCTGCGGCGAGTTCCAGAGGATCGGCCTGTCCGCGACCGTCGGCAACCTGGAGGAGGTCCGCGATTACCTGGCCGGGGCCGGGAGGAAGGTCTCCCTGTGCAAGCATGATTCGTTCAGGGACTTCTCCATCAAGGTCGAATGCCCCGTACCGAAAGAGGAGGATGCCGCCCTGCAGGACAAGCTGCAGGCCGACCCAGACATCCTGGCGGTGATGAAGCGCGCCCGCGAGCTCATCGACAGCGTCACCTCCGCCCTGTTCTTCGTGAACACCCGCGAGACGGCCGAGTGGCTGGCATCCCGCTACCTCATGTGGGACGAGAAGTACCCCATAGGCGTCCACCACGGGTCACTGTCCAAGGAGCACAGGACCGAGACCGAGGACGCGTTCAAGACCCAGAAGCTGAAGGCTCTCATCTGCACATCGTCGCTGGAGCTGGGGATCGACATCGGATCGGCCGACCTCGTGCTGCAGTACAACAGCCCGAGGCAGGTGGCACGCATGACCCAGAGGGCCGGCAGGGCGGGCCACCGCGTCGGCGGGAAGATCCGCGCGGAGATCCTTGCCACCGCCCCGGACGAGATCGCGGAGGCCATGGTGGTGGCCCGCAGGTGCGAGGAGAAGCTCATGGAGCACGGCGCGGGCCGCCCCTCCCCCCTCTCGGTCCTGGCCAACCAGCTGGTCGCCATGACCATGACCGGGGCCATCGATGCGGACCGGGCGTTCGCGCTCATCAAGCGCTCCTACCCGTTCAAGGACCTCGAACGCTCCGTCTTCGACGCCACCGTGGAGCAGCTGAAGTCCATCCGCATCCTCCTGGAGTACGACGGGTCCCTCAAGAGGTCCCGCAAGGGCATGGAGTACTTCTACAGCAACATCTCGATGATCCCCGACGAGAAGATCTACCTCGTCCGCGACATCGGCTCCCGCGCGGTGATCGGCACCCTGGACGAGAACTTCGTCGCCACCCTGGAGGAGTCCGAGGCGCTGTTCATCGCCAAGGGAAGGACCTGGAGGGTCATCGAGGAGAGGGAGAACGAGCTGCTGGTCGAGGAGGCCAAGACCGTCGGCAACGTGCCGGCCTGGGAAGGCTCCGACATACCCGTCCCGTTCGAGGTCGCGATGGAAGTGGGCCATCTCCGCCGCGTGAGGGACTACGGGCGCTATCCGGGGGACAAGGCGGCCGTTGAGCGCATAGACGGGTACTTCTCGGGCCAGACGGAGAAATGGACCATGCCCGACGACCGCACCGTCACCATCGAGACCGGCGACAGGCTGGCCATCATAAACTGCTGCTTCGGGAGCAGGGTGAACGAGACCCTCGCCAAGATCGTGTCGGCGCTCCTGATGGCCAGGATAGGGGAGAGCATCGGCCTCACCACCGACGCTTACCGCATAATCATCCAGCTGCCCAGGAGCATCGACCGCAGGGTCGTCAGGGACACCTTCCTCTCGATCAGGCCG